>Ga0172368_10005231_pt1 | contig 14594 bp, 14 predicted proteins | sample Lak11m_FD_114540 | JGI IMG/M metagenome (GOLD analysis project Ga0172368, IMG submission 114540) | Freshwater microbial communities from Kabuno Bay, South-Kivu, Congo - kab_022012_11m | ecosystem: Environmental > Aquatic > Freshwater > Lake | place: Democratic Republic of the Congo: South-Kivu...
AACCACAGTTGATGCAGGTCAGAGGACTGACAGGTGGAAAAATCAAGAAGGCTATTGTTGACAGGGGTTACAAGATAAAAGAAAAAATAGGATCAATCGAGATGTAATGCCGAAGGCGCTTAAAAGAGAAAGCTACTATCTGAAAAAGAAACGAGAAGAGCGATGCCGGTCAAGGGCTGGAATAGAAGCATTGATCTCACACCTGAAACACGACCACAGGATGATAAGAAACTATCTGAAAGGCACGGCTGGAGACCAAATAAACACATTATTGGCCGCTTCGGCATACAATATGATGAAATGGATGAGGTTAAAACGACAAGAATTTTTATGTCTTATTTTTCACTGGTATTTACAGACCTTTATTTTAGCCACTGTAAATATCCAACGCTATTGTTTGAATAAAAAAGTGAATTGATAAGGATCAACTAATGAAATACAATTTTTAAAAAATGCTGGTGTCGAAGATCTGTTTTGAACTTATTACCATAAAGTTACCAGAATCCTTTGAATGATCGGGATTATTGAGGAAATCAGAAGACACTATGTATTTGTTGGTGTACAGCCGAATGTATTCAAAACGTAACATCATTAATAGTCATAAAATAAACTGTTATATTAAATTTAGAAAGCATGAAAAATAAAAAAATGAAAGCTTTTCCTTATAAGAAAGCTTTGGTAACTGGTGGTGCAGGATTTATTGGATCACACATTGTTGAAGAATTAGTGCTAATGGGGGTTGAAACAATTAGCATAGACAATTACTTTGCTGGAAAAAAAGAAAACCTTGCCCATCTAAAGGAGTTTTCTAATTTCACAGAAATAGAGTGTGATATCCTGGATATGGAGCAATTAAAATCCATTATTCAAACTGGCGTTGATGTGATATTTCACCAGGCTGCATCTAAAAAAACGATTTGCTTAAACCAGCCACGTCTTGATCTGGATATAAACTCGAAAGGTGCATTTAACCTACTTGAATTAAGTGTGAAGTATAATGTTAAAAAATATGTTCATGCTTCAACTGGTTCCGTTTATGGGGAAGCACAATATTTTCCCCAGGATGAACATCATCCTCTTGCACCTACCTCCTATTACGGAGTAAGTAAACTTGGAGGCGAAAAATATGCTAATGTATTTAATCACCTTTACAATTTAGATACTACTGTTTTAAGATATTTTCATGTGTACGGACCAAGACAGGAATCTAGTGATGTAGGTGGAGTTGTTTCTATATTTACTCGCAAGATGCTTAAGAATGAACCTGTCACAATTTTTGGAGATGGCACACAACAACGATCTTTTACTTACGTAAAAGATGTTGTCAAAGCAAATATTCTTGCTGCTACTTCAGAAGGTACAAAGGGTCAGATATTTAATTGTGCTTCAGGCATAAAAGTCACTATTAGGGAATTAGTAGATCATATTGCTGAAATTCTAAATATAAATAATCCTAAGATAAATTATGAAGACTGGACTCCGGGTGATATTAAGGTTTTTGATATTAACAACAGTAAAATTAAACGTGACTTAGGGATTGAATTTGTAACAGATTTTAAGGCCGGGTTAATTGATACTGTTAATTGGGGTAAAACTTTCTTTACTAAATAGCACGTTGAAATGTATAAAAATTACAAAATTGCAGTTGTAATTCCTGCATACAATGAGGGCGAGTTAATTGAAACAACACTCAAATCAATGCCTGAATTTGTTGACACAATGTTTGTTGTTGAGGACGGAAGTGCCGATAATACACTTGACTTGATAAATAAGTGTAAGCAATCGGATTCAAGAATTGTACTGATCAAACATGAAAAGAACAAAGGCTTGGGTCAAACCCTAATTGATGGATACATCGCCAGCGCTTCATCTGACAATGATATCACGACCGTTATGGCTGGTGATAATCAAATGGATCCTGAGGACTTACCTGGTCTTCTTGACAAGTTGATTGATAACAAATATGATTATGTTAAAGGAAATAGATTATTACACCATGACGTCAAAAGCTCAATGCCAAGGCACAGGCTTATTGGAAATTCCATTCTTACTATATTAACAAAATTTGCTACAGGATATTTTTACCTTATGGATCCTCAAAGTGGATATACAGCAATAAAGAATACTGTTCTGAGAAAAATTCCTATCTCAACTATGACAAAGGGTTATGGGTATAATGCTGATATACTATGCATGTTAAATATCGAAGGGTTTAAAGTTGCTGATCAACAAATAAAACCTGTGTATGGGAATGAAAATAGCAAAATTAAATTATTAAAATATATAAGAAAAACAAGTGGCCTACTTATTAAATTATTCTTTAAAAGATTATGGAAAAGGTATGTTATACTTGATTTTCACCCACTTATTCTTTTCTACTTATTTGCATTTTTTAATCTTGTGCTAATTATTATTCCATTTTCCATCAGATTCTTTTATATGTTTTTTACTTATGAATCAGTTCCTAAAACGACACTTATTATTTTAGTATTCACATTTTTGCTTACATTCCAATCTATTTTGTTCGCAATCTGGATGGATATGGACTATAATAAAAGAAAGGAATAGACATATAGGTTTGGATTACAAATCAACAACACAACTCTGTTTGTATTAGACGTAAGTTGTGCTGGTATTTTTTTCGAAAAAGATTTCAAGAATGCCTAAAAACAGAAAAATTCTATTCATTCCCGCATTATTCTATCTTTCAAACAAATTGTTTCTTCCAATAGTTCAATATTTGAGAGATTCAGAAACTATTTATCTGGACTGCGACAATGCCTTGAATAAAAAATATTCAAAGAATTATGATGAGGAAATTGAATTAATCAAGAATACTTTCGATCGAACTGAGATCATCATAACAAGTGACGAGTATGATTCTTCTGCAGACCAAAACATTTTAAGTTCACTTAATCATTATCTAAAGAAAAGAAGTTATAATAAGAAAACACTGAATAGTATTAGAAATTTCAATGCGGATTTAATTGTCTTAACTTCAGATAAAACTGATACGTTTAAATTGATTACCAATTACTTTAATCATATACCTCTATTGATAATCCAGCAAGGTTCACTTGCAAAAACCACAAAATCACATACTGGATTAAGAAAGCAAATCAGAAATTATCTCTTAAAAAACTTTTTTTATTATCCGACTTTAGCTGATTTTAAAACAATTTCTGGCAAAAATTTGTATTTTGCTTTTTGGTCCAGGTTCTGGAATGACACTTCAACAGATGCAAAAAATTCTTATTTTACTGGAAATGGTGCACTAGATGATGATATTCTAAATGGCAACAAAAAGCTGAATTACCCTTTTCAATTAAAGCAAAAGTTAATGGTGCTTTACACTACGCAGCCTATAGCCGTAAATCACGGTTCAGCGAAGAGTGATTCCATTCACCAAATGGTGCTTGATTATATAATTCAAAATCCCGCAGTCAACCTTACGGTAAAGGTTCATCCAAGAGAAAATGAGGAGTTCTATAAAGAATTCTTTAGCAACAAAGATATTGGTATAGAAAACGTTCAAGTTTCCAAGGATGTTTCATTAGATAGTTTAATAGAGGGGTCTGATATCCTATTGACAGCCTGGTCAATGACCAGTTACCAAACTGTAGCGCTTGGTGTGCCCGTTATATCTCTTAATCCAAACAACGTGTTCGACTATAGCAAGCGCTTCCCGGGTAAATGTATTCCACAGGTCAGTAATCAGGAAGAACTTCAGGAGGCGATTCAATTTTTATTATCTCAAAAGGGACACCAAAACTTTATAAGCGAAAGGAAAAATTTCCTCAAGATTATTAACACATATGATGACGGCCAAAGTAGCAAAAGAATAGCAAAATTGATCAAAGGAATAGCTGACAATAATGTTTAAAAAGTTAAAACTATTATCAGGTACCTTTAAAGGTAACTCCTTTGTCGAGACTTTAAATCACACAAAGAATTACCTGCTTTCTTCTGTGGCAAATGAGGGGTTAAAATTTGTTTCTATTCCGGTATTCACATATCTGCTTAGCCCGGAAGACTATGGAATTATAAACATTTTTGGTTCCTATGTTGCTATTTTTGCCATTTTGCTCGTATTGAACCTTAATGGTGCTATATCGAGATACTATTATGAAGAAAAAGAAGACTTTAGCCAGTTCCTGAGTTTTTCCATTGCCCTAACCTTTAGTGTATTTTCATTTTTAATAGCCGGGTTCTTAATCTTTCAGGAGCAATTGGCCTCCTGGATGGATTTACCCGTTTCGGTAATACCTTACTTTATCCCTGCTGTTTTAATGGGCATCATCACTTCATTGTTCAGGCAGGTTTTTATGCCGAGACGAGAAACAAAAAAAATCAGAAAGCTGGCAATTGCCGAAACCTACATAGGCTTCGCCTTCGCTGTCGGTTTTATTCTACTCCAAAAGCATGAATTATACCTCGGAAGATTAAAAGGTGATGTGGCAATATTCTTAATCTTTGGCTTCATAAAAATAAGGGAGGTATTTAAGTATACTTCCATTCGATTTAAATTTAATTTTTCTCATTTAAAGTATATTTTATCTTTCTCAATCCCCAATATCCCCTACCTGCTCAGTGGACTCATACTCTCTCAATTTGACCGAATCATGATTAATAACATGGATGGCGCCAAAGATGCCGGTCTATATAGCTTTGCCTATAACATAGCGATGCTTCAATTGATGGTTTCCAATTCGCTTCATTATGCCTGGACGCCCAATTACTATGCTTTTATGAATTGTAAGAATTATCAGGACATGGACAAAGAAAGCCATCTGATCATTAAAATTATTACGCTGTCAACCATTGCTTTAATATTCTTTGCAAGAGAAATAGGTATGTTATTAAGTTCTTCAGGATATCATTCCGCATTAAATGTTGTACCCATCATTCTTATAGGCCATTTTTTTGTAGGACTTAATCCATTCAGTAAGAATGCGATTCTATATTCAAAAAAAACTTACATTACTGCTTTGCTTACGCTGAGTGCAGGTATCCTGAACATTGTTTTAAACAGTATTTTCATACCCAAATTTGGTTATATTGCTGCAGCTATCACAACAGCTGTCAGCTATTTTTACCTTTATCTGGCTGAAATAATTGTGGCTAAATTTGTTCTTAAATATCATATTTTTTCACCATTGAGAATGAAAAGAGAATTTATCGTTCTGGGTATTGCTGTGTTTCTTTACTGTTTTTTATTTAATCAGGAATTATTATCCGGAATAGTAGGTGTACTGGTCAAATTAATTATTGTTTTGATAGCAGCAGCAACAATTCTATCAGATACAAGAAACAAAATTTTACAAACATTAAATAAACTATGATGGACTTAAACAATCAATCTGTTTTGATCACAGGTGGTACAGGATCTTTTGGCAAAAAATTTACCGAAACTATCCTTAACAGATATCCCAATGTTAAACGCCTGGTGATTTTCTCACGGGACGAACTCAAGCAGTCAGAAATGAAGCAATTATATCCTTATGAAAAATACAGACAAATTCGCTTTTTCATCGGAGATGTAAGAGATAGAGAGAGATTGTTGATGGCCAGTGAAGGCATTGATGTGATTATTCATGCAGCTGCCATAAAACAGGTTGATACAGCTGAATACAACCCATCTGAATGTATCAAAACAAATGTAAATGGAGCCGAAAATGTCATAGCTGCGGCTAGAGCTAATGGAGTAAAACATGTGGTAGCACTTTCAACAGATAAAGCTTGTGCTCCCATTAACCTTTACGGAGCAACTAAATTGGTTTCAGATAAGCTATTTACAGCCGCCAACAATTTTAAAGGATGGCGTGACCTCAAATGTAGTGTGGTGAGATATGGAAATGTCATGGGGTCAAGGGGTTCAGTTATCCCATTCTTTCTTGAAAAAAGAAAGTCAGGCGTATTACCTATTACCCATAAAGAAATGACACGATTTAATATTTCACTACAAGATGGTGTTGATTTAGTAATGTATGCCCTTAAAAATCACTTGGGCGGGGAAATTTTTGTTCCTAAAATTCCTTCATACAGAATAATGGATATCGCTGAAGCCATTTGCCCTGAGTGTAAAACAGAGATAACAGGCATTAGACCTGGCGAAAAATTACATGAAGAAATGATTACGGAGACAGATGCACATAATACGATAGATTTAGGTAAATTCTATGCTATCTTACCGTCTGTTTCGTTTAATCACAAACTAGAAGAGTATCTCAAACATCATAATGCAACTTTCGTGAAAAAAGGTTTTTCATTTAACTCCGGCACAAACAAAGAATGGCTTTCTGTTGATGAATTACGTGATTTGATTAAAAAACATGTAGATCCGGATTTTAATGACCACCAATGGCAGCTTAATGAAAATGAAATGACGCTTCGCGAATGCCCACAAATGATAAAAACATGAACCCCATTCCCTACGGCCGCCAACACATCACCAACGAAGACATTCAAGCTGTTGTTGAAGCTTTAAAATCAGACTACCTTACCCAAGGACCAAAGATTAAAGAGTTTGAAAATGCGTTTTCCAACTATATCGGTTCAAAATATGCCGTAGCTGTTGCCAATGGTACTGCTGCACTGCATCTCTGCACACTAGCGCTTGGCGTAGAAGAAGGCGACAAAGTAATTTCAACACCCATTACCTTCGCAGCCTCAGCTAACTGTGTACGTTATGCCGGCGGAGAAATAGTTTTTGCTGATATTGATCCGGAATCCTATTTAATAGATATAAAAGAAGTAGAGAAACTACTTAAAGCTGCTCCAAAAGGAACATACAAGGGAATCATTCCTGTTGATTTTACCGGAAGAGCTGTTGATTTAGAAGCATTCAGAAAATTGGCTGATGAATACGGCTGTTGGATTATCGAAGATGCCTGCCATGCACCCGGTGGTTTTTTCATTGATTCCAAGGGGGAAAAACAACAATGTGGAAACGGTAACTTTGCTGATTTGGCTATTTTTTCCTTCCATCCTGTCAAACATATCGCTGCCGGCGAAGGAGGAATGATCACCACAAATGAAGAAGAACTCTACCAAAAACTCCTCACTCTCCGCACCCACGGCATCACAAAAGACACATCCTTATTCCAAAACACCCCTGTATTTGCAATAGGCAATACACTCAATGACCCAATAACCACAAATGACAGCCAAAGGCCTAATGACACGCGAAGCGCAAATGACCCAATGACGCGCAAAGCGTCTACTGACTTCCCCCTTTGGTACTACGAAATGCAAACCCTTGGCTTCAACTATCGTCTCACCGATTTTCAGTCAGCTCTGGGCTTAAGCCAACTCAAACGCGCAGATGAAGGACTACAGCAAAGAAGAGAAATTGCTCAACGCTATAACGAAGCATTTAAGGATTCACCGTTCATCATTCACCGTTCACTGTTCACCGATTCCGGTCATGCTTATCACCTGTATATAGTCGAAGTTGAAAATAGAAAAGGACTTTACTCTTTTTTTAGAGAGAATAACATCTTCGCTCAGGTACATTATATCCCGGTTCATCTTATGCCCTATTACCGGCAATTTGGGTGGGAAGATGGAGATATGCCAATGGCAGAGAACTATTATCAAAACTGCCTTAGCTTGCCCATGTACCCGACTTTATCAATTGATGAACAAAATTTTGTAGTTGAAACAATTCAAAAATATTTTAGAAATGCATAAGCCTTACTTTATAATAGAAACTGCCAATACACATGGTGGTGATTTCGATTATCTGCTTGAATTGATTGATACATTTGGTGAATACGGTGAAGGCTTCGGAATGAAGTTCCAGGCCTTGCATCCAGACCGAATCTCAACAAAAGATTTTCCATATTATGATCTCTATCACAAACTAAAATTTAATGAATCGCAATGGGAAACTGTAATTAATAAGGTTTCAGAAACCAAGGATGTATGGCTTGATATATTTGACACCTATGGTATTGACGTATTAAAAGCCAGTATTTCAACAGTTAATGGAATTAAATTCCAAAGTTCAGTTCTTTATAATATTGAAGTGTTCAATACGCTTACGGCAACTGATTTAACCAGGTTAAAGGTTATTTTGAATGTTGCCGCACATCCCATTGATAAAATCAGGGAAATCATTGAAAGAGTCACTAAACAACTTAATCCAAAAGAAATATTACTCGAATTTGGATATCAGGCTTATCCTACAACCTTGGAAGACTCAGGTTATAGCAAATTAAAACTTATTAAGGAAAACTTTACTAATCGACTTGTTTTTGCCGATCATGTTGATGGAAAATCCGAGGATGCTATTTGGTTGCCTGTTGCAGTATCTATGTGCGGAATAGATATTATCGAAAAACATGTGATGCTTGAAAGCAGAAAAACAGAATATGATCACTTTTCGAGCCTCACTCCATCTAGGTTTGCGGAAATGGTTAAACAGGTTAATAAATATGTATCATTAAAAGATAAGCCATTTATTAATCTAAAAGAAATTAACTATCTGAAATCCACGCTAATGATTCCAATTTTGAAACAGGATAAACCCGCTGGCTCATTGCTTAACTTTAATGAAGATTTTATCTTCAGGAGGTCGGGAAAATCTGGATTATCTGTAAGTGAGATTGAATTACTTCAATCTGAATTTAATATTCTTGCGGTAGATAAGAAAGAAGGAGAAACTATTCAAAAGGGTGATTACAAAAAGGCTGTTATAGCTACAATTATTGCCTGTAGGTTGAAATCTTCTAGACTTCCCAAAAAAGCATTGCTCCCGATTGGTGGTATACCCTCTGTAGAACGCTGTATTAAAAGTTGTTTAGAATTTGAAAGTGTGCATCATACAATTTTGGCAACATCTGAACTTGCGGAAGATGCCGAACTCGAAAACTTGACTTATCGAAAGGATGTTGTATTTCATAAAGGTGATCCGGAAGATGTCATAAGACGCTACCTTGGTATAACCGAAAAGTTGAAAGTTGATGTAATAATCAGAATAACTGCAGATATGCCTTTTGTTTCTCATGAAATAGTCGAAAAAACACTTAAATCTCATTTTGAAGTAGGTGCAGACTATACTGTTCCGAGGAAGGCAGCGGTTGGAACTGGAGCCGAAATTATTAATACTGCATCTTTAAGAAAGGTCAAAGAGTATTTCACAAGTGCCAATTATTCTGAATATATGACCTGGTATTTTCAAAATAATCCCGAGCATTTCAGACTTAATTTTATTGATTTGCCCGAGAACCTAATCAGGGATTACAGGTTTACACTTGATTACCCTGAAGATCTGGAAATGTTCAATAAACTTGACGACTATTTCATTGAACAAAAACTTGAATTTAATATACTTAAAGCTTTTGAATTTCTGGATAAACATCCTGAGGTCAATAGTCTAAATTCTCACCTTACTCTACGGTATAAAACTGATGCCGAATTGATTGCAACTTTAAATAAAGCAACTAAAATAGTATGATTGTTGACCATATCGAAAATTTAAAACAATATAGCTCTTTTTCACCATACATGGAAAATGTCAGTTTATTTATTTATGCATTATTTAATGGTGCAATTGATTTTAGTAAACGTGAACATGAAAAATTATCCTTAACCGTTATTCATATTGTTAAAAATTATAATAATTTGGTAACCAATAACAGTCTCGAAAGGCATCAGAAATATTCTGACTTACATTTTATAATTGATGGCAATGATGATATTGGTATTTTACATAGAGCAAAATGTATTCATCTCGAGAGAGAATATGATGAACTAAATGACTACATGTTATATAGTGATACCCCCGATAGTCAACATAAATTAAAACAGGGTGATTTTATGATTATTTCTCCGGAATATGCTCACAGTACCATGAATGGTGTCGGTTTCGTAAATAAGGTTGTAATCAAAATTCCAATTTCCTGAGAATATCATGATCTTCTTCTAATTATCAAGTATTTTAAAACCAAATGAATAGAATATACAAGGCATTAAAAGAGCAATCATGTTCACACGGGGATTTTAGGATTGTTCCCATTCGTTTGGAAGACCGATACATCATCATGCAATGGCGGAACGAGCAAATATACCATCTGCGTCAAAACAAACCATTAACCAAAGAAGATCAGGATAACTATTTCGAAAATGTGGTCTCCAAACTTTTCGATCAGGACAAACCGGATCAGATTTTGTTCTCCTTTCTAAAAAATGACAAATGCATAGGTTATGGTGGGCTTGTTCATATCAATTGGATTGATAAAAATGCAGAGATTTCGTTTATAATGGATACAGGTCAAGAATCAAATTTTTTTAATATTCATTGGAGTTCCTTTTTAAGATTGATCGAAACAATAGCCTTTGTTGAGCTTAAACTTCATAAACTTTATGTTTATGCTTTTGATCTTCGCCCGCACCTATATATTGCTCTCCAAAATGAAAATTACTATCTAGATGCCAAATTACAGGAACATTGTTTTTTTAATGATAGATTTATTGATGTTGTAATTTATTCAAAAATTTTCGAGACGACGACATGAAGATAGCTTTGTTAGTTTCTGGTCAACTAGGTTTAGTTGTTTTTAATCAACTATTAAATTCAAATTACATAATTGAGGCCGTATTTACTGACTTAAAGTCTTTTTCAATAATTGATTTAGCAAAGAAAAGAAGCATCCCTATTTTCGCAGGAAATCCGAGAAATGGAAAAACTGCAAATTTTAAAACAGGCATTTCAATCGAGGTACTAATCTCGGTCAATTACTTATTTATCATTGAAAAAGACATGATATCTTGGCCAAGTAAGTATGCCATCAACATACATGGTTCTCTCTTACCACAATATCGAGGTCGCACACCACATGTTTGGGCAATTATAAACAATGAAAAACATACTGGGATAACTGTTCATTTAATAAATGAAGGTTGCGACACTGGAGATATCTGTTACCAAAAAAAAGTGCCAATTCATAAAAGGGATACAGGAGCAACTATTTTAAAGAAATTTAATAGCTTTTACCCAAAAATGATTTTCGAAGTTCTTGATTTTATCCAAACTGAATCATTGAAACCCGTAAAACAAGACGAAACAAAGTCTTCTTTTTTTGGCAAGCGCACTCAAGACGATGGTCAAATTAATTGGAGCTGGCAAAAAGAAAGAATTTATAATTGGATAAGAGCACAGGCATACCCATATCCTGGTGCTTTCACATTTTATAATGACACAAAAATCATAATTGATCAAGTTGAATATGATGACTTCAGATACACTTCTGAGATGGAGAATGGTCTTATCTTATCAATTCATCCATTGAGAATTAAAACTCCTAATGGCGTGTTAAAAATCACATCTCTTCGTGAGAAAGAAGTAAAGTTTAAATCTAATTCAACTTTCAAATAGTATGAAATGAAAATCGACGACTTTAAAATCTGTGAGAAATCCAAAGTTTTCATAATTGCTGAGCTTTCTGCCAATCATAATGGCAGTATAGAGACTGCTATTGAAACAATCAGAGCCGCCAAAAGAGCCGGTGCGGATTCTATTAAGCTTCAAACATATACGGCTGATACTTTGACAATAGATTGTGATAAGGATGATTTCATCATAAAATCCGGGTCTATCTGGGATGGTCGAACATATTATGAATTATATCAAAATGCATATACTCCATGGGAGTGGCATGAAGGACTATTCAAGGTGGCAAAAGAGGAAGGTTTGATTTGTTTCTCTTCTCCTTTTGATAAAACAGCAGTTGATTTTCTGGAGGCATTGAATACCCCTGCTTATAAAATAGCCTCTTTCGAGATTACCGATATTCCATTGATAGAATATGTAGCATCAAAGGGTAAGCCGGTCATTATTTCAACAGGTATAGCGACAAACGAAGATATTGAGTTGGCTTTAGACGCCTGTTACAGAATGAGCAACAAAAACATAGCCTTGCTTAAATGTACCTCAAGCTACCCTGCCCCCATCGAAGAAGCCAATATGATCATGGTCAAAGATATGGCTGAACGCTATGGCGTTATTACCGGCCTGTCGGATCATACTATGGGAAGTACTGTGCCTACTGTGGCAACGGCATTTGGCGCAAAAATCATCGAAAAACATTTTATTCTGGATCGTTCCATTGGAGGGCCTGATGCTTCTTTCTCGATGAATGAAGAGGAATTCACAGCAATGGTAAAAGCTGTCCGCGAAGCAGAAAAAGCAATTGGCATCGTCGATTATAGCCTTACAGAAAAGCAAATTAAGGGAAGAGATTTTTGTAGGTCAATTTATGTGGTTGAAGATTTAAAAGCCGGAGAGGTAATTACCGAAAAAAATATAAGAAGCATCAGGCCGGGCTTCGGTTTACATCCCCGGCATTATCATGCTTTGCTGGGTAAGAAATTTAACGCCTCTTACACTATAGGTACACCCTTATCAATGGATATGATACAGGGTTGATCAGCAATTTCTAATGAAGCGGATTACATCAGAAGAACTCAGCCGTTTTGAAGTGGAGTTAAATCAGTTCACTTTTCGGGATATTCGGGTTGGCAGCCTGATCGGTAGCCACCTGAACCTGGATTTTCTTTATGGTCATTATAACCCCAAGGATTACTTAAAGGAAATTGCAACATCATTTTATATCAAATACCTGCCATCCAAGCATATCAAAGGGTTTAATGTTAAAAAGCATCAAAATAGCAAAGGACTTCCTATACTGACCTTTTTGTCAGATCGTCGGCACTTGTTTAATATGTCCTATCCTGTCTTTGAAGCATTAGATCCGGAAAATGTTTTTTGTCTTATTAAGAATGAAAAAGTGCTCCGGCAATTCAAAACAAAACCTGTTCACTTTGCTTTTTTCGATGAATTGCCCACCTATGATTACAAAACCTGGCACAAAGAATTTAAGCAACTATGGAAAGAAATTGCTGAAACAACCAATCACTTTATTGCCCGGCATAAGATTCATAAAAACTATAAATACCGTTTGAAAAACAACCTGCTTGGCGAAACACGGTTTATTCTGGCGTTTGAAAACATGTTGGATTTTTTGAAACCTCAATACGTTCTAACTGAAGCTGATAGACACACTTATACATCTTCATTAATCTCAACTGCTAATAAAAATCACATTCAAACCTTTTCAATGGTACATGGTGTACCAGGAAATACGATTGGTTTTACTCCACTTATTGCAAATAAAGTTTTAGTTTGGGGAGAAAGACAAAAACAATCATTTATTAAATTTGGTGCTACAGATGATAAAATATGCGTTACCGGAGCTACACAGCTTGTGAAGGAAATAATAGGCAACAAAGAACAAATTAAAGAGAGATTAGGATTGCCGAATAAGATAAGAGTAATTGTTCTGGCTACAAATCCTACAAAAGTTGAGCATAGAATAATGCTTTACCAATTGTTTTGTGATGCTTTCAGATATTTACCAAAAGACCAATATTATGGCCTCGTTAAGTTGCATCCTTCTGAAGAAAAATCATTTTATGAAAATTTTGATAAACCATCAAATGTTTTAATCGGTGATGCAAATGTAATTTCCTTTGAAAATACTTTTGCACTTGCGGATATGGTTTGTAATTACAATTCTGCTTTTGCAATCGACACAATTCTTAGGGGCTTGCCTTTAATTACAATAAATGTTGATGATAAACATTTAGGTCAAGCCAAAGACTATATCGAATTTGGAAATCTGCCTCAAGCAAAATCTGGCTCTGAATTAGTAGATATCATTACTGGTTATTTTAGTAAAAGTAACGCCATCGAATTAATGAAAAAAGTAAATGCATATGCAAAAGCGTATTGTGATGATACTGGTAAATCAGCAGCTGAAAACATGTTAAAATGCATTAAAAATGATATCCATCAGAAAAATAATTAACGAAAAGATTTTTTTCTATCTGGAAAAAAAGATTAAAGATGTTGAATTTCAGCTATTACGTCAAGATTTATTAAAAAGAAATCTCCTGGAAATAGGTGAAGGTACTTATGGCAGGATAAATGTTTTAAGAAATAAAGGGAGTGATTCCAAAATCTCAATTGGCAAGTATTGCTCTATTGCTTCCAATGTTACTTTTATTACAGGGGGTATTCACCCTGTTGATTGGGTTTCCCTATATCCCTTTAGAATTAACTGGCAATTAGAAAATGCCTATAATGATGGTATGCCATCAACCAACGGGCCAATCATTATTGGAAATGATGTTTGGATAAGTACAGGAGTTACCATATTATCAGGTGTAAAAATTGGTGATGGTGCAGTAATAGCTTCTAATTCACTGGTGACAAAGGATATACCAAATTATGCTATAGTAGCTGGTGTTCCAGCACGGCTTATTAAATACCGGTTTTCAGATGAACAGATTGCACGGTTGGAAAAAATACAGTGGTGGAATTGGCCTAAAGATAAAATCAAAGATGCCATACCCTTGCTCTCGAGTAAGGAAATTGATAATTTTATAAATATTAATGAGTGCAATTAATAGTTAGTTTAAGCGGCATAGCGAACATGTTTCCCATGAAAATATTTTTTCACTTGTTCAGGGTCATTTTTTCTTTTCATCAGATAATCTTCTACCGTTTCAGCAAGTTGATCGACGTTAAG
>Ga0172368_10005232_pt1 | contig 14594 bp, 10 predicted proteins | sample Lak11m_FD_114540 | JGI IMG/M metagenome (GOLD analysis project Ga0172368, IMG submission 114540) | Freshwater microbial communities from Kabuno Bay, South-Kivu, Congo - kab_022012_11m | ecosystem: Environmental > Aquatic > Freshwater > Lake | place: Democratic Republic of the Congo: South-Kivu...
CGGGCTTGACCTGGAATCAAGTTTTAACTATTTGAAAACACTGGATTCCCGCTTTCGCGGGAATGACAGGGTTAGTTTTTTCACTATTAGTGTAGTGTTGCTGAGCTGAGTGCATAACCGAAATATATAATGACATCGCCCCTTATATTATGGTGATTGATAAAAGTCTGTAAGTTAAAAAGAAGTTACAAGTAACAAGCAGCAAGTGAAAAGTGAACAGCGGCTGTGTGTTTGCTTTGCTTTTCTCTCTTTGCTAATCGCTCTTCGCTATTCCCCGCTTTTTCGCTTCTTCCCAAAACAAATCCATTTCCTCCAAAGTTGATTTATCCGGCGAACTGCCGTTTTCCTCCAATCTCTTCTCCACATAACCGAACCGTTCGATAAACTTTTTCACCGTCCGCTTCAACGCCAATTCCGCATTGATCCCCTGCCATTTGCCGAAATTGACCAAGACGAACAGCAAATCGCCGAATTCATCTTCCATTTTTTCCGCATCGCCTTCCTCCGCCGCAGCTTGAAATTCTCCCCACTCCTCTTTTAATTTATCCTTTATGCCGGAAATATCTTTCCAATCGAATCCCACTCCCGCAGCTTTCTCCTGCACTCGGTAAGCCGCCAACAGCGCCGGCAAATGTTCCGGCACCCCTGACAACAATGACCGGTTTTCGCTTTGAATCTTGATCGCTTCCCAATTATGTAATACTTCCTGCGAATTTTCTACTTTTACCTCGCCGAACACATGCGGATGCCGCCGGATAAGCTTGGTAGTAATCGCTTCCGCCACCTCGTTAAAATCGAATTGCCCTTTTTCTGCCGCGATTTGAGCGTGAAATACGATTTGCAGCAGTAAATCTCCCAGCTCATTTTTCAACGCTTGAGCATCACCTTTGTCGATCGCCGCCAATACTTCATACGCCTCTTCCAGCAAATACGGCCGTAAAGTCCGATGATCCTGTTCCAAATCCCACGGACATCCTCCCGGCGACCGCAATTTTGCCATCACCTGTAAAAGTTCTTCCAGCGTCTTAGTTTTTTCGCTCAAGTTGTAAAATCCCCGATAAATGAAAAGAGAGAATTATTATTAATCTTTAAATTACATATTCCTTTTCCTTAAATCAAATTTCTTGTCATAATCGTTATGCTGTTGAGTTTGAAGTGGCGCTTTAATCTTTGCTCTTATCGGTTTTTATCTGCGGTTCAGATAATCCAGATCAAATAATACAGACTAACTTGTCAATACAATTACACTTTATCTTTGCTTTTTCCTAATTCCCAACTCCCAACTCCGAATTCCTCCTATTTGTTCAGAAAAACTTGACCTTTTGCCAATATTTTCGTAAAATGTAAGGATATAAAATTAAAGGTATGCTATGGATAAAGCTAAAAAAACTTCCCGCCGCAAAGACACCTGGGGGCTTCCCTTCTCCAGCCGTAATTATCTCTGGATTGGCATCGGCGTTGCCGCCATCGTCTTCGGCTACATCGCCTTAGCGCAAGGCCCCGCGGACAGCTTTTGGTCCCGCACTTTAGCCCCGGTCATCCTCTTCCTTGGCTACTGCGTTCTCATCCCGCTTGGCATCTTGCTGAAAAATCCCAAGGAAGATTGATTAGACTGACTTTATTCTAATATTATATATTAGATTTTTGCTTTTCTCTGTATCTCCGTGGTGAAGCTTTATCTTGAAAATAAGTCTGCAAATCCACAAGTCTGCAAGTCCACAAGTCTGCAAGTCTACAAGTCGAAAGTCGAAAGAAAAGTGGCGCTGTCAGGCGCCCTCGCCTGACAGCCAGCGTCAGACTGTGGTGTCGACCCTCTGTGGTCGACACTATTTTCATGCTTCGTTGTGCGCCGCCCAAGGCGCATGAGGGTTTGCTTTGCTTTTCCCGAATTCCGAATTCCTAACTCCGAATTCCGACACCCGGGCGATTAGCTCAGCTGGTTCAGAGCGCCTGCCTTACAAGCAGGAGGTCGGCAGTTCGAACCTGCCATTGCCCACTATAAATAACAAGGACTTACAGATTAATTTCCGTAAGTCCTTTTTTATGCTCGGTTTTGAAAAGTCTTCAAGTCAATAAGTCTGCAAGTCGAAAGAAAAAGCGGCTCTGTTAGCTCTTTTGCGCAGTTGATATCTGACAGAAACGCTACCTTCATTCTATACTGGTTCTTGAAATTCTTTTCCGATGCGTCATTCTGGCGCTATGAAGTAGTCCCTGCGGGAAAAGCCAGAATCCATTGCTTTTATTAGACTTACTATTTCTTGAATACGATAAAACTTTTTAACACGGGTACAAGTTATGCCGCTAAGACATTAAACCTTTTACGGAAAACTCCGCTCAAAGTGAGGAAAGAAAAATTTATTCTCCCAATGTTTTAAAAAATGGTATTGTCATTATATAGTGTCTGGAGTCTTTCAGCTGTGGCGCAGAGTCCCTGCACTCTGCGCTAAGTTCCTGTAATCTAAAAATATGCTGCAGACTTCAGGGAGTCTGCAGCACACTTGTAGAATGACAGACAATTATATCTGGACACTACCCAAAAAATGTCCTTATCCCCAAAATGCTGCAACAAAATCGAAAATATCAAGTTAAATTGAATACCATCTTATCTGCTTATGTTTTTACTTATTTCTTGGCCCTTAACCCTGAGCCCTGAGCCCTGAGCACAAAGTCTCCAAATTTTTTATACTAGAACTTAGGATTTCCCCTATGACCCGCTTAATCACGATAATTACTCTTTTTACCATATTGGTCGGTATTTCTTCCGCACAGCCTCTTCGCGGTGAATTCAAAGGCGAAGTCACCGGCCGAGTAGTCGATTTCACCTTCGATAAACCTATCGCCTACGCCAGCGTCATCCTCTATAGTCAAAAAGACAGCCTGCAAATCACCGGCATCGCTACCGACAATCAAGGATATTTCCGCTTGAACGATGTTCCCGCCGGTCAATATTATGCGGAAATCACCTTTATGGGATTTCAAAAACACAATATACCGGACATTCGCCTCAATTTCCGCCAGCCTTCCGCCAATCTTGGCAATATCAAACTTAAACAAACCTTCCTGCAAGGCGAAGATGTGGAAGTGGCGGTGGAAAAACAGCCCATCGAATTCAAAATCGACAAAAAAGTCATCAATGTCGATAAACAATACACCGCTATCTCCGGCACCGCTGTCGATGTCCTGAAAAATGTTCCTTCGGTCACCACCGATATCGACGGTAATGTGATGCTGCGGGGAACTTCCAACTTCAACCTGCTCATCGACGGCCGCCCTTCGCCCCTTGAACCAGCCGATGCTCTGGAACAAATTCCCGCCGGCACCATCGACAATATCGAAATCATCACCAATCCTTCCGCCCGTTATAATCCGGAAGGCACCGCCGGCATCATCAACATCGTTCTCAAACAAAACCGCTCCGCCGGCCAAAGCGGCCTCGTCAATACTAATATCGGCTATAATGACAAATACGGCAGCGATTTCCTCCTATCCACTAAAACTGGGATTGCTACCGTCAATTTCGGCGGTAATTATAATCACCGGACTATGCCCGGCTCCTCCGATGAAGAAAGATACATCTATTCCACTGCCGACACCACCACCCTGCTTTCGGATGAAACTTCGCACCGTTCCTTCAATCATTATGGATTACGAACAGATGTTATATTAAACCTATCGCTTTTCGACCGCCTCGGCTTCAACGCCAGTTTTGGCAGCCGGGAAATGGATATGGACGAAGATACCGATTTTGCCCAATCCGTTTCCGGGATTCCCGGAATTGACCATTATCTCAGTTCCAGCGAAATGAACCGGCAAGGCGATCATTATACTTTCGGCCTCGATTTCCGCCATAAATTCGCCCCTAAAGACCATGAATTCAACGCTGTCGTTTCCCATTTCTACCGGGATATGGAAGGAGACAATGCCAGTGAACTAACCACGCTCGCCGGTCAATTATCCAGCGGTCAACGCTCTTATGAGAATGGCCCCGGCGGCCGAACCGAAATCCAATTAAGCTATGTAACTCCCATTGCCGACTCGCAAAAAATCGAAATCGGAACTCAGAGCCGGCTTGGCCGCTTTCAGGAAGAAACCGGCTTCTCCTATTACGATACCCTTAGCGGGGCTTATGTCTCAAATCCGGATTATTCGCATACCATCGATTACAACGGCAATATTCACGCGGCTTATGCGATGTATTCCCGCGAAATCGGCAAATTCGGCCTGCAGTTCGGCTTCCGCGCCGAATTCACCGACCGCCTGATCCGCCTCACCGATACCGGCGAAGATTTCCGCCTGAACCGCTGGGATTATTACCCGTCAGCCCACTTTTCCTATGACTACGGCCTCGGCCTCCAATTGATGACCAGCTATACCCGTCGTGTCGAACCGCTGCGCCCCTGGCATCTGGAACCCTTCCAAACCTGGACCGACGCTTTTAATATCCGGCAAGGCAATCCTAATCTGAAACCCGAAATCATCGACTCCTATGAATTGGGAGTCCAGAAAACTATCGACAAGGGTTTCATCTCGCTCGATCTCTATCACCGCACCACCAATGATTACATCGAACACACCCAAAGCGCCTATAATGAATTGGTGACTTTGAACAGTGTGGAAAATGTAGGGAAAAGCTATGCTTCCGGTATCGAAACTACCATCAATAAGAAATTGAGAAGGTGGTGGGATGTGAATTTGATGGGAACAGCCTATGATTACAGGATTTCCGGCGTTTTATATGGCGAAAACCTCGAGGAAAACAGCTTCAACTGGAATGTCAGATTTAATAATTCATTTGCTCTGTCGAAAAACACTAAATTCCAGTTTAATTCCAGCTATACCAGCCCTACCGCTACTTCGCAAGGCGAAATGGCAGGCTACTTCCTCGCCGATATCGCCTTGCGGCAGGAATTTCTGGATAATAAACTTTCCGCCACCATGCAAATCTCCGATGTCTTCGCCACCGGCACCCACGACCTGACCACGCAAAGTTCCAATATGTACCTGCATAGCAGCCGATTGCGCGAAGCCCCGGTTTATATGCTCAACCTCAGCTTTAACATCAATAACTATAAATCGGAAAAGAAAAACCGGCAAAACGGTAATGGAGATATGGAGGAGGAGTTTTAATCGGCATTAGGCATCAGGCACAGGCATTAGTAAAAGCAAATAATTCTCTGTGCCGCAGTATCCCCGCACTCTGCGGCATTTTACTTCTAAATTCGATGTTCTTTGTTCGATATTCTGCGGTTCGCCTTTTCTTTTTCAACGGAATCAGCTTTTTATCAGAGTAAATCAGCGGTTCAAATATCTCCCACAACTAAAGCCGCGGGCTATTATTTCATCAAAACGACCTTCCTCACCGACGATTGACCACTGGCGACCGACAACCGCACAAAATAAACTCCGCTTCCTACACCCTCAGCATCCCACACCACCGTATTAGTTCCGAGATGTGAGTCTCGAGATGCGAGATTAGCAACTTCCCTACCTAAAACATCATATACTGCTAACTTTACTTCACTCGCTTCTCTCAGCTCGAAGCTGATTGCTAACTGCTGATTGAACGGATTAGGATATACTCCCATCGATTCGAACTGATTCACTATTTCAACCTGCTCCTCTTCCCATCCTTCTATTTCCCCATCAGCCGCATTCCCCCGGAAGTATCGCAAGATCTGCCTCAGCAGATTCGGCTTCGTACTAGCCGCATTATTCCCGCTTAATCCGCCGAATTCCACGCTTAAACCTGCTGTCTTAGAATTCGCTCCCGTATGTATCACGCCGAACCCCGTATCGGCATGGGTGAAAATTAACTGCGATCCCGCCGCTGCTCCAATCCGGTCCACATAATGTGTATTATTGGAATTGAACGACATCCCCGCCGTGAAAGTCCCGGTCACCCCCAATATCGGATTGACGCTTTGCACAATCGGCCCATCCCATATCCCTACAATACCAAATGCTTGAGCTAATTGAGTATGATAAGGCCCGTAAGCGAATGCGTCTGTCCCTTCCAAATAGACACAATGTCCGCTTTGAATATAGGCGGTAATCGTGTTTACCTGAGCCAAACTTAAACTGTAACTGTTAGGCCAACTCCCCATACAAATAAACATATAAGTGTACCGGTTGAAAACTTCCGGTTCTTCTTCCGTATAAAAACATTCTAATCCCGCTCGTTCGAAATATTCGTATATTAATTCTCCCGAGGATTGTCCGCAAGGATTCCATACGCAAATTCCCAATGTTCCCACTATTTCGATCTGATAATATCCCGCCGCCGGGGAATAGGTGGTGTTCGGATCGACAGCATTATCCACTGCTTTTATCCTCACCTGCACTGTATCGCCGGGAGCTACATCAGGATTAAATTCCGCCTCATATATCACCGCGCTTAAATTCTGCAATGTCATTTCCAGCGTATCCGCGGGAATTCCGTTAATCATATATTCCAAAGTGACCGATTCGATCCACCGGTTGTCCCGCACTTCCGCCGTCACTAACAGCGGCAGACTGCTGGGCAATAGGGTGGGAGGGAGGGTGATTTCAACCGTCGGCGCTTCCGTATCCGCCCCCGCATAAAAATGATATGGATTGCCCGGACCGATATAAGGATGATTTTCGCTGCGGCCGGAATCGTCTTCCGCGTGAATATAATAGTAAATATCCGTCCCTTCCGCCTGAGCCGGTATCGCCGCCGTGTAAGAATCCCCCACCGTATGTATCATCGGTAAAATGCTGTAATTCCCACCTGCAATCTTCCAATACACCTGCGGCATCCCCGCCAGCAGCGCAGTGTTGCAATAAGCATGCACCGCTGCCGTCACCGGAAAACTCTGCCCGAAATTCTCCTGATCGAAAACCGGAATATGTGTTATCCTCAACATATAGCGGTCGGTTATCCCCATTGTCCGGCAATGCAGCGCATTTCCCGGCCCCCACCCCGGTCCAAATCCCAACACCTCATACCCCGGCATCGCTTCCCGCCAGGTTTCCAAAGCCAAACTGTCCAACGGATGGCCGTTGTTGGTCGGAACTAAAACCTTGTTATTCAGAAATAAGGAATTGGTGTAACTGGTAGTGTAATCATTATTGATGCGCAGAACTTGATAAGCCCGTCCATAGGAACTCTGCAAAGTCGAAATGTAATGAGCTAATGCTTCTATTTCGGGGTCAGGCGGATTATAGCGTTTAATTATCACCCGCCCCGGATCTAAAAACTTACCCCAGGTATCTATATGAGCGTTACTATAACCTCCGAAACCGCAAAAGACCAGGTAATTCTCGATTCCCAAATAATCATGAACTCTATTATGTATTTGTGTTTGCGTCAGGCTGGGATTTTGCGTATAGATCATTTCCGAAGACATCGCTATCCCCATCCCATCGCTCATCCAATTGCCCCCCTGCACCACCAGACCGGTTTGATAAACCGGAATATTCAAGGAATCCCCGATATACCAGGGCAGACTATCTATCGGTGTCCCCTGACTATTAATGTTGTCCGCAATGCCCTGAAATCCCAATCCGTCGAAAATATACCAAGGCCCATTATCCCGCGATAAGTTAGCGCTGGAAGGACATATCAGAAAGGTGCAGTTATTCAGGTTCACGCCGCTGCTGGTATAGGAATTAATCGCCGACTGCATCGTCGCATTATCCGGCACTACCGACATTACATTGACATCTTCCGCCATTTCCACCACCAAACTCATCGGCAGCGGCGGCGGGAAAGCGATAATCACTCCGCTCATTGGTTCGAATTCTCCCGGATTCACCGCCGGCTGAGGCGGAGGTTCCGCGGATGCGGTCATATAAATTACTCCCGCCGCTATTATCCCCGCCGCCAAGCAAAACTTTAGCCAATTCTTGTTCATTGATAGCTTCTCTGTTTGTTGAGAATCATTTAAAACCAAAATATGCCTTCCTGCCTATTATGTAAAATATACTAAAATCTTTTTATTCAAGCAATACCGTTAGAAAAAAAAAACAAAAAACGCCGCAGAGTCTTTTTACCCTGCGGCATTGTTCACTTTTACTTATCTCTAATTGCTAATTGCTCTTCGCTAATCGCTGCTTTTTGCTTTTTCCTAATTCCTAACTCCGAATTCCTAATTCCTGCTTTAATCAAGTCCTTCCACTTCCCCGCTGCCGCTCACCCGCGAATGCACTCTTGGCTTGCCGTGATAAGATACATTCCCGCTGCCGCTGATACTCACATCCAATTCCTCCGTCACATTGATCAGCACATCGCCGCTGCCGCTCACCCGGATATCCGCAGTCCGACTCAGCAGTTTTTCCGCGGTAAAATTGCCGCTGCCGGAAACTGTTATTGTTTCATTTTGTATCTTTCCCGCAGCTTCCATTTCCCCGGAACCGCTTATGGACACTTCCAATACCTTCCCTTCAATGTTTTCAAAACTCATTTCTCCCGATCCGCTCACCTGCAAATCCAATCTGTTGAACTGCACAGATCCCATCTCCATCTCTCCTGAACCTCCCACCGTCAACTTTAAATCATCGCTGACAATTTTTTCCGCTTCCACATCGCCGGACCCGGTGATTTCCACCTCGCGGATTTCTTTCATCGTCAAATAGCACTTCAATTCGGTCATTTGCTGAAATAAGCCCTTAAGCCCTATTTCTTTCCGGGTTATGTACAAAGTCCCCTGCCGCACTTCCGTTTCAATCGCCGCTACGGAAGCATCATCCCCCTCGATGACCAATGATTCCGCGCTTCCTTGCGTGATAATCAATTTCCCGGCTAATTCAAACACCACTCCGTCGAATCCGCTGACCTTGCGAGTCTCTTTAAAAACTCCTGCGGAAGCAGCCGCCGCTAAAAGTAATATAACGACAACACCTGCTCCCCACAATCCCCAATAGCGTTTCATTTTGAACTCCTGAAATAAAATGGTACCGTTTCTTTTCTTTTTGGACTGTTTTACGAGGAAATAAGTTGCAAAGGCAGGAAAAATCGGAATGAAATACTCAAATTGACAGTTTCAACTTACAAACTGGTGAACTTGCAAACATACAAACTAAAAAAAGCTGTGCCCTGCATTCGGACAATTCGCTTCTACCGGTTTCACCGAATTTCAGCTCAGGTCGGGCAGCCCCGCGGCGCTCGAACGCGCCGCTTGCCGCTGCTTCCTTCCGGACCTCACGGGGTTGGGCGGGCTTTCGACGCACGGGACCCAGCCTTCAACACTAAAAATCCGGATTACCGGAGGAGGAATCTATCTCTCTGTGCAGGTCTTCAGCCCCGCTGCAGCGGATTTCGGGTTAGAGGGCGCCGCTAATGCCCCGCTTAGCACAGCTTAATATAACTGAAATAATAATACTACTTTACAATAAGTAATATTTTAGATATTGTGGTATATGTCTTATGTCTGAAAGTAAACAAAATTTCATCCTTAAGTGATACATTTGCTGAAGAAAAGAATGTATCAATTCTATTATAAATATAATCAAAATCTCGTTTTAATTTCCAACTATCTTCAAGCTTTGACTTGCCGGCTAATACAACAAAAAGTTTATTTTCTGCGCTAAATCTCTGCTCTCCTTGATTTTCATATAACCATATAATAAGATTTTTAGGGTCTTTCTCCGCATCTGCAAGCTTATAATCCTTTGGCAGATAAGTGATCTTTAAATCAAACGGTTGATTATTAAAGAAGATATCTACTCCAAAATTATTTTTTAAAGTAGGTACTACTCTAGGATGTTGGCTAATATGATCTTCTACTAAAACAGTCGTCCAATGATTGTACCAAGTTGCAATTACATAGCATTTAATATCATCATATAGTTTGTTTTCAACACTACTAATTAGTTCAGAATACCTATAAAAACGGCGGACAAATTCTGTCTGAATCTTTTGATCTAATTGTCCTTGAACAACACCCCAATTAATTTCTTGAACTTTATTTAACTCTTTTTTGAGATCGTCATCAGAAATTAATCTTTGTCGCTCTTTGACAATTATTTTGTATTTTTCTTTAATGAATTTATCTATTTCAATTTGAGGTATGCTAATTAGTCTTGTAATAATATCAGCAGCAGACCCAGTTTTATTTACTCGTATTTTATCTGCCAGTTCTTTTAAATCTATTAATTTGATAGATTTAAGTTTTATATTCGCAAGTTCGGTGCTTGTTACTAACATTTTACCTCTTTTGAAATAAAAGTATATATTCATGTCTAAAAATATAAAATCCTCCTACTAAAGCTCTATATCGCCATAGCTGTTCTTGATTTCTCTTTGCTCTATTATTCACCATATTTTTAATAATGATACTTTTGAGAGTTAGGGCATCATTTTTCATAACTTCCTGCATCAAATAAAATGAAAGAGGAATCCATTGAGAATTTGTGTATTTGTCTCCAACAACGATTGCTAAATAATGTTTTTTCTCTAATAATTCTAAATAGTTGATGACAATTCTATTGAATTTAAACAAGAAATCTTCAATTGATATGGAATTGCATAAATCATCAGGATCATCACTAAATTTTATTATATCGTAGTATGGGGGATGCATTATTATTAACTGAACATTTTTTCTTCCCCAAGATTTTAATATTGATATAACATTATCTTTTGTCTTTTCGTCAACACTATTAGCATTGATTATTTCAGTGTAAGTGCTCTTATCTAATAATGATTCCTGTAAAATCCTTTGCTGCGCTGAATTTGCTACTTGAGGTAACAGTTCAATACCGATTCCGCACCTGCCTAGTCTCTTGCACTCTATTAATGTAGTTCCACTTCCTAAAAAAGTATCTAGTACGACATCGCCCTGTCTAGTGAATCGACGCATCAGTTGGTTAGGAATTTGTGGAATAAAGTTCCCATGATATTCTCCATTATGCGCACCGTATTTATCCCTTTCGCCTAATATCCACAAACTATCGGTTAATATATCAGAGTAATCCTTCCAATTATCCAAATTTAAATCATTAATCTTTGTCATTATTTATTCCTAAAAGTCATTATAATTTATCATTACTTACTATACTTTTAACATTTTTATAACCTAAGATTTTTCCCAAAGCAATATTTGTCCTATCGATCAGTTTTTTTGTCTTTTTATAAATAGTAAGCGAATGTAAAGCTAGCTGATTGGTCAATATTGCTTCAGGAAAAATACTCTCTGTAAGCGATTTTTCGGTTTCCATATTTTCCTCGAATTTTAATATTTCGTGGAGCTGAACGGATTCGAACCGTCGACCTGTGCGTTGCGAACGCACCGCTCTCCCAACTGAGCTACAGCCCCATTTAAAGCTTAAAGCTCAAAGCTTAAAGGCAAAAGCTGAAAAATTCTTTAACTTTATAATTTAATTATAAAATCCTTAAAAGTCAAACAACTGAGGAAAAACCTGTATCTCTTCTAACCTGATTAATTCACAAATTCTGCGTTTTTGATCATAACACAAATAAAAACATATTATTATTGTAGGAACGAGGCAACGCCTCGTCCAAAAAGCGGATGAGACAGGGTCTCGTCCCTACAAATATAAAAAACACTGACGGTTTTCACAAATTTTTAATTTTATGAATAATGCAGGCTAATACATGTTTCGGATTTAGAGTTTAGAATTTTATTTTCTTTCATCATCCAATTCCCTTAACGCCCGCAATATCCCCAAAGCGCTGCTGCCGGTCGCCATCTGCTGGATTTTCTCCATCCGCTCGATGTCGCCTTCGAACTTTTTCTTCATTCGCGCTTCGTAGGCTTCCCGCAGCACTTCCAACAGTTTCTCCAATTCGTAAGGCTTGGGCAAATACCCGTAAGCCCCTAATTTGGTGCATTCCACCGCCGATTCCAAAGAACCGTGCCCGGTTAAAATGATCACTTCCAAAAACTTGTGCTCATCTTTCAACTCTTTTAAAGCCTGCTTGCCGTCCAATCCCGGCATCTTCAAATCCAGCAGCGCTAAATCGAACTTATCCCGCTGCGCCGCGTCCACCGCCTCCTGACCGTTCACCGCCGTAGTTACTAAAAAACCCCTAAGTTCCAACCGCTTAGCAATCGAACTCAAAAAATCCACTTCATCGTCGGCGATTAATAATTTAATCTTTTCCGGCATGACATATCCCCATTTATATTGAAATGTGTCTGAATTATCGATAGATGTGGTGTCAGTCCCCCTCGCTTGACACCGATTAAAAAGAATTTTAGTAGGGACAGAACAATGTTCTGTCCCTACACATGCAACTTGTTACTTCTTTAAAAACCTATCCATCTCCAGTACCCGAATATCACCCATCCCCACAACAGAGCGAATGATAGCAGCAGGATTACCGAACCGTGCTTGATGAAATCTCCCACCGTCACCAATTGCGCCCCTGTCACCGGATCCTTCGCCATCGTGTAAGCGATAGCGTTGTTCGGGGTGCCGATGAGCATCGTATGAGCGAACGATGAGGCAAACGCGGTGGCTAATCCCACCATCACCGGCGAAGTCTGCGCAATGATGGCCATGGGCACCGTAATCGGCCCAATCGCCGATACCGTCGCCCCGTCGCTCATAAAGTTGGTGGTAATCCCGGTAAACAAACTCGCCGCAATCGCCAATCCTTCACCGCTCTTCATAAATTCAGGCAGTATCGCCACAAAACTATCCGCCATAAACAGCGCCGCGCCGGAACTTGCTAATCCCTTCCCCATGGCGCAGGCGCTGGCGTACAAAGCCACTACTTCCCACTGAATTTTCGACACATCCCGCCAGCTTATCACCCGCACCAAATTCAGCAGTATCACCGCCAATAGAACCGGCCCGCCCATCCCCTTCTCTTCGCTGGTATTGATCCACAAAGCGATTAAAATCACCATTATCACCGCCGTGGCGATTTCCTTCTTATTCATCGGCCCAATCTTCTTCGCCGCCTGCTTTACCAAATTCGATACATTTACATTGCGCGATTTGACCTTGCGGTACAATGTCAGATAAAAATACAGCGCAATCGCCCACGACATCATCGGCACAAACGGCAATCCATACTTCACCCATTGCCCGAACGACGGCGCGTACCCGTAATCAGCTAATATTCCCACCATCACCGCGTTCCGCCCGCCCGCCGCCGGCGAACCCGGCCCTCCGCAATTCGCCGCAAAACACAGCGACAGCACTAACATCACCGCCAAGGCCTTGTCTTCCTCCACTCCCGCCGCCCGTATCGACTGCGCGTAAACCATCATTATAATCGGCATCAAAAACGCCACTATTGCGTGTTCCGACATAAACGCACAGGTTATCGCCATTATCGGCAGGAACAAAAACAACAGTTTGATCAAAGAATTGGAAGAACCCAATAATATAATCCCTATTCGTCTGTCCAATCCCGTCTTGCTGATCGCCTGCGCCACCACCAATACTCCGAAGATGAAAATCACCGCATCCTTGGCGTAGGCTTGAGCAATATCGTCCGGATTGAATACTTTCAGGAAATACATTATACATCCCACCAATAGCGCCGTTATCCCAATTGGCATCGCTCCGAACGCCCAAAACAGCGCCGCTACTACCAATATCCCCAACATTACTTTCACCCGAAACGCCGCTTCCTCCGATGTCAAATCCACCAGCTGCGTCTTCCCGTCATCGCCTTCGACTTCATGTCCTAATTTAAAACTGCGGCTGTAATATGAAGCGATGTTATCTCCCACTTTCATCTTGGAATAAGCCGCATAGCCGTAGATAATATCGGTTTTTTCCCCGGTTTTCTGAAACGACAAAATACGCATCATATTCTGCGGCGCCGGCATTAAAATCAACGCAAGAAATAAAGTCAATCCCAACAAAATTATCCCCGGCCGGTAATTATGCGATCCCCATAACCATTTTAACGGCGATTCCTTCGACATCTGCGGCAATTCTTGCTTCTCCATCACCCGCACCCGGTTTTTCCGCGCCGATTCCACTACCTTCAATAATTCTTCCAACTCCACCGGCTTCTGTAAATAATTGTATGCTTCCAGCCTCCCCGCTTCCATCGCTGAATCCACCGACCCGTGACCGGTCAACATAATCACCTGAATTTCCGGCCGGTACTGTTTGATTTCCTTCAACACCTGTTCGCCGGATATTCCCGGCATCCTTCGGTCCAATATCACTACATCGATTTCCGGATCGCTGCGCACCAACTTCACCGCGTCGACCCCGCTGTCCAATGTAACATTATCGTAATTCCGTAACTTCATTCGTTTGGATAATGTCTCCCGAAATTCCGGCTCATCGTCGATGATTAAAACCTTGGGCATTTCTTGCTCCGTTCAGCCTAAAAACCGTTAGTTGTTCTCCCCTCGAAAATTATATCCCCGACTTTACCGCAAGTCTCTGAGAACTATAATTATCGAAGTGATTCCGCCTTAAACGATCCCCTTTTTACTGCAATCCCCTTAAAGGTCTCGTGTCTCAAGTCTTAAGTTTCAAGTTTCGTGTTTTAAGTGTTTAGTAACAAGTGACTAGTGTTCTGTCCCACAATTAACTATCTAAATATTTTTCACATTTTTCCCAACTTGTCATTCTGAACGAAGTGAAGAATCTCTAAATAATAAGATTTTACCTTACATAGTCATTTACGGGAC
>Ga0172368_10005236_pt1 | contig 14586 bp, 13 predicted proteins | sample Lak11m_FD_114540 | JGI IMG/M metagenome (GOLD analysis project Ga0172368, IMG submission 114540) | Freshwater microbial communities from Kabuno Bay, South-Kivu, Congo - kab_022012_11m | ecosystem: Environmental > Aquatic > Freshwater > Lake | place: Democratic Republic of the Congo: South-Kivu...
TAAACCATTAATTGCTTGGACTATTGAAGAAGCAAAAAAATCTAAATATATTGATAGACTAATACTTTCCTCTGAAGATGATGAAATTATTAGAGTAGCAAAAGAATGGGGATGCGAAGTTCCTTTTATAAGACCCGAAGAATTGGCACAAGATAATACACCCGGCGTAGAACCAGTTATTCATGCGATTAATATTCTAAATGAAAAATATGATTATGTCTGTTTGTTACAGCCAACTTCACCATTAAGAAAAGATGAAGATATTGATGGTTGCATTGAAAAATGTATTATTAATAAATCAGAGTCTTGTGTAAGTATTACAGAAGTAAATAATCATCCTTATTGGATGTATGAAATTGAAGATGATAAGCTTATTTCGCTTTACAATGATAAAAATATTTTAAGACGGCAGGATTTACCTAAGGTATATACTTTAAATGGGGCTATTTATTTTTCTAAAATTTCAAATTTAATGAAAATTAGAAAATTTGTTGATAATAAAACAATAGGCTTTAAAATGAATGTCGAATCATCAATAGATATTGATACTAAACTTGACTTTAATATAGCAGAATTATTGTTAAATGAAATGAATAATTATGATAACTAGAATTATTCCGAGACTAGATATAAAGGGACCTAATCTAGTAAAAGGTATCCACTTAGAAGGTCTAAGAGTTTTAGGGAAACCAGAATTATTTGCTCAATATTACTATGAAAATGGTGCGGATGAGTTGATTTATCAAGATGTTGTCGCAAGTCTTTATGAACGAAATTCGTTAAAAGAAATTATTGAAAAAACAGCAAGAAATATATTTATACCTTTGACGGTTGGTGGCGGAATTAGGACATTGGAAGATATCAAAAATATTTTACGCTTTGGAGCAGACAAAGTGTCCATAAATACAGCTGCTCTTAAAAGACCTGAATTCATTAGCGAGGCTGCAAATAAATTTGGGTCTTCTACAATTGCAGTTGCAATAGAAGCAATTAAGCATAGTGAAAATCTTTATTTTGCTTTTATGGATAATGGTAGGGAGTTTACAGGTATCGAAGTCTATTCTTGGGCAAAAAAAATAGAAACTCTTGGCGCTGGCGAAATTATTATAACTTCTGTTGATCAAGAAGGCACAAGAAAAGGTTTTGATATTGAATTAATTAGTAATATAGCTTCTATTGTTAATATTCCAATAATAGTTCATGGTGGGTTAGGAAAATATGATGATACTTTATTATTGAAAAATCTGAATATCGGGGCAATTTGTGCTTCGTCTGTTTTTCATTATGATATTGTTTCGAAAAATATATTTAAGGCTATAGACTTCGAAGAAGGAAATTATGATTTTCTTATGTCAAAGTCATTTGAAAAATGTGAAAATAATTTTTCTATAAATGAATTAAAAGATTTTATGAGCAAAAATAACTTTAATATAAGGTGTATGGACTAGGAATGGTCGGAATTATTGACTATGGTATGGGAAATATATTTTCAATTCAGAATGCTTGTAAATATGTAGATTTAAAGTATGAAATTAGTTTCAATTCAGATAATCTATCAAAGTATGATGCACTAATTTTACCTGGTGTTGGCGCTTATGGTGATGCAATTAAAAAATTGGAATATGATGGATTTAGTAAAGCACTTTCCGACTTCAAAAATTCGGGGAAATATATTCTGGGTATATGCTTAGGAATGCAACTATTTGTAACGAAAAGTTATGAATTTGGTGAAAATAATGGATTAAATTTTATTAATGGTGAATGTATTAAGTTTCCAAAGGAATGGAATGGTAATAAAATTTTAACTCCCCAGATTTCATGGAATAAATTAAATATTCAAATTGATAATCGAAATGAGATTTTTGAGGGTTTAAAGCAAAATGAATTTATGTATTTTGTACATTCTTATTATGTAAATAATATCGATAAGAAAATAATAACGAGTATTACAAATTATGAGGGGATTGAATATTGTTCGTCTTTTAAATCGGAAAATATATTTGGATTACAATTCCATCCAGAAAAAAGTGGGAAATATGGTTTGAAAATTTATGAAAATTTTAAAAAGATAATTTATAATAGATAGGTTGAGAATGGAAAATAAAAATACTAAAGAAAGGTATAATCTACCTTCGGAAGTTAAATTTTGTAAAAAATGCACAATATCAAATCAAAGACCAAGAATAACTTTTGATGAAAATGGAGTTTGTTCAGCATGCAATTTTGCTGATTATAAAAGGAATATAATTGATTGGGATAAACGTGAACAAGAGTTATTAGTCCTTTTAAATAAATTCAGGAAAAAAGACGGGAGTTATGATGTAATTGTTCCTTGCAGTGGGGGAAAAGATGCTTCTCAAATAGCGCATAAATTAAAATATAAATATGGGATGAATCCATTAACTGTTACTTGGGCTCCACATCTATATACTGAAATTGGTTTTCAAAATTTGCATAATATGATACGAATCGGGGATTTGGCAAATGAATTAGGATCGCCTGCTGGAAAAGTACATCGTAAATTAACTAAACTTTCATTTGAAATTCTGGGTGATCCATTTCAACCGTTTATTTATGGTCAAACAAATTATCCTTTACAAGTTGCTGTTAGACATAAAATACCTTTGATTATGTATGGGGAAAATGGTGAAGTTGAATATGGTGGTGATATGAAAAATGCATTTAAACCCACACGAGATTATAAAGTAGACCACAAAAAGCACTATTTCTCTGGAATTGGGCCAGAAGATTTAATAGCCCATGGTATATCTGAAAGAGATTTAGTACCATATCTGCCACCTAAGAACGAGGCACTTGATGAAATTGGAGCCGAATTACATTTTTGGAGTTATTATGAAAAATGGATTCCGCAAGAAAATTATTATTATTGTGTACAAAATACCGGGTTTAACGCAAACCCCGTTAGAAGCGAAGGAACATATTCTAAATATGCATCTTTGGATGATCAATTAGATGGTTTTCATTATTATCTTTCGTATATAAAATTTGGACTAGGTAGAGCAACTTCAGATTCTGCGCATGAAATAAGAGATGGACATATAACAAGGGAAGAAGGAATTCAATTAGTAAAGAAATTTGATGGTGAATTTCCTAGTCGGCACTTTAAAACTTTTTTAGAATACTGTGACATAACTGAAGAGTATTTTTGGGATGTTATTGATAGCTGGCGTTCTCCTCATCTTTGGACAAAAATAGATGGAAATTGGCACCTCAAACAAACAATATTCCAAGACGGCAAATAGAAACAAATTTCAAACTAAATTAAACCACATATTTAAGAGAGTTTAAGATGATTTATAAAAGGCCTTACTCTGTAAAAGTTTCTGAAAATGATTATTTGTCTTTTTTTGGTTCTTTAGAAAACGCAAAGAGAAGTAATTATAATATTGGTGCTGGTGTTTGGTCACATCCTTTTTGGACTAACCTGGATTTACCCCCTCAGTCGGAAGCCTTTGCTGCAATTCAAGCTCCATTTATAAAAATTGACTTAGTAAACGATAAAAGCTTACCTATACCTTCAGAAATGGTAAATAATTTTTTCTGTAGTCACGTTGTAGAACATTTGCCTCAAATTGCAGTACAAAATCTATTTAATGAAACTCATCGATGCCTAAAAAAAAATGGTTTTATTAGAATTACTACAGGTCCGTGTGCCGACCTAGATTGGAATGCGTTGGAAAGAAAAGATAGTAATTGGTGGTTTTGGATGAGAGATGATGACTTTAAGAAAAATGTCATTAACGATTTACCTCCTATGACTCTTGAAGATATGTGGTTGCATCATTTAGCAACTCCGCATTCTATTTATTCAAAAACAGAGTGCAACAAAAAATATTCGAGCGAAGAAATAAAATTTCTTGTAAAAGAGTATAAAGGGAATAAAACTCAATTATTGGACATGCTAACTAGTACTCTGCAATTTGATTATAAATATCCTGGTAATCACATAAGTTGGTGGAATTTTGAAAAGTTAAAGAAATTTTTATTAAATGCAGGCTTTAAAAATATTTATCGCTCTGCATATGGTCAAAGTAAGTCTTTATTTATGCGTGATTTAAACTATTTTGATCAAACTTATCCTCAAATTAGTGTATATGTTGAAGCAATTAAATGATTTTAATGTCAAATTCTCTATCAACATTATATTGAAACCCCAATTGTTCTAACCATGAATAGAAGCTTGATGAAATTTTTAGTTTATCACTTTTTTATTGTAGAAAATGATTCGAGAATAATCATTTGTCATAATGCTATTTACATTGATTATTGGTCTTAAGTGATATCAACCAAATCTTTCCTCAAATCATCTCTCCTCTATGGAATAAATAATGTTGTGATGATGATCTCAGGCTTTGTTTTTCTTCCAATTTATGGCAAATACCTATCAAATTATGATTTCGGAATTTGGGGTTTAATGACTTCAATTTCTCCATTATTGTTTTCAATTATCCATTTAGGAACTACAAGTGCTATAGGAGCAATGTTTTATAATGCCGAGTATAAGAGACCTGCTTTAATTGCTGATTCTATGCGACTTTTTATTTTAACTTATTTGATATTTTTTGTTATTGCTATAATTTTGAGAGACTTTATCAGTAGCTTAATTGGATGGCATTACCAAGCAACGATATTACTTGCTATTTTAATTCTATTTTCTGGTATTAATAACTTTGCGACAACGATATTTCAAATAGATAATAAACCGATTTTATATGCATTTTATTCGTCAATTAAAGTAATCGTCTCAAACATTTTGTTAATACTTTTTGTAACTTTTTACAAAAATAATTGGATATCAATATTTTATTCGGCTATCGTTATCGAATTTATTTACTTTATAGTATCAATAATCCTACTTATAAAAGAATATAATGTTAATATTTTTAATAAAAACATAGGTTATTCAAAACAAATACTCTCTTTCTCCCTCCCCTTGTTACCATCAATTGCAAGTGATTGGTTATTGCGATCCAGTAACAGAATCTTTCTTTCCAACTTTGTGAGTGTTGAAGAAAATGGATTATTAACGATAGGTTACAAATTTGGGAACTTTGTACAAAATATAAATCAGGCTATTAGTAGGGCATTTGGTGCATATTTTTTTTCAAATATGGGCGTAAATGCGACTGATGAAAATACAAAAAAAAGAATTGTACAAGTAATTTATTTAACAACCGTTTTATTGTTGATTGTAGCAATAGGATTGCTTATTACATCTGAACTTTTAGTGCAATTATTTGTCGGGAATAAATTTATAGGTGCATCAAAGTATGTTTTTTTTATTGCACTATCTTTTGTTGAACTTAGTCTTTTTGAAAAAATGTACAATTTTTTATTAAATAAAAAGAAAACTTTTATTATTACTTCGATTTCTTTAATCACGGGACTATCCAATGTAGGGTTAAACTATTTCTTAATAAAAAAAATTGGTTCTATGGGAGCTATATACTCTTTGAATATCTCATATTTTTTAGCAATTATATTAACATGGGTCTCTGTCAATTATTATTACAAGATGCCCTGGTTTAATAAAATACTTTTTAGAATAAGATGAATAAATTAATAATTAACTTTAAAAGATTAGTTCTGGGCTACTCAAAAGTCGAAAGAGATTTTTATAAATTCAATATAAGGTATTGGAAGAAACAATATGCTTCGAAGGATGATTACATTTTGCTTGATGGTGTGCAGCATCACCCGGAGCATTTAATACAAGCTGCTCGAATAGCTAAAGCCATAGAAGAAGTCAAAAATACAAAAATAATATGCTTACTACATACAAATTTCTTCAGGCTAAACATATATCGCTATTTGTATAAGTCATATTTTATTAATCATTTTATAAGCATTTTTCCTAAGATTATTCAACCAATAACCTTAATAAAAGCTTATTTAGGAAGTAAACGCTTTTCTATCGAATTCAAAAATAATAACCGTATTGAAACTCTTCTGGGTACTGCTATCTTTGATTTGTATATAGGAGATTTATTAATAGACTCGTTGTACAAAAACAAAATTATTCAAAGAGATAAAGTAATTGATAAAAAAGCATTTAATAAAGTTATACGTGATATGTTCTATCTCTATTATTACTATAACTCGATTTTTCAAAAATATAATGTAAAATATGTTGTGTTGAGCCACAGAGTGTATCTTTTTTACGGTTTACTCTCCAGAATTGCTCATATAAAGGGAGCGGAAGTGTATCTCTATAATCAGAGACGTGTTAGAAAATATCTACCAGGTGATAATATAAAAGTGTACGAGGGTAAACCTATAAAGGAACATATAGAGTTTATAAGAAATAATATCAAAGATTATGCTGATATTGTTGATAGTTATTTGGGCAGAAGGTTTAATGGGGAATTGATTGAAATAGATGTTGAATTAAATAAAAAGACAAGAAAATATTCGCTCGATGAAATAATTGACAAATATAATTTTGATAAAAATTTACCTATTGTAATAATATTTTTACATGTATTAGCTGATGCGAATCATTTAAATGAAGAGTATCTATTTAATTCGCATTATGATTGGCTAGTTGAAACCGTAAAAATAATACGTCAGAATAGAAGTTGTAATTGGTTACTGAAAGCGCATCCATCTGAGATTTATTATGATGAAGTAGGTCTTGCAAAGAAAATAGTAAATGAAGTAATTACTTCTGGTGATAATATTAAATTTGCTAATGATGATTTTAAGAATTCATCTGCTATAGGGGTTGCAAAAGCAATTATAACGGTACACGGTACAGCGGGTTTAGAGTTTTCCTGTTTTGGAATACCGACTATACTTGCTGGAGCGGCTCATTATTCTGGATTCGGATTTACGCATGAACCCAAAACGATTGATAACTATAGCAAAATATTGTCAGATATACAAAATATTAAAGCGTTGACACAAGAACAAATAGACACTGCAAAGGCAGTTTATTTTGCATATGAGTTTTTAAATAATGTCCCAAGTGATGTTTATCCGGATTATTTTCCAAACACAGTTACTAATTATAAAGAAAGAAAGGAAGGGGAAATAAGGTTTTTAAAAAATATAAGTGAAAAATTGAAGACGAAGAACCCAAAGGAAGATTTGTTTTTTTATGCACTGAAAAAATTAGTTGCTAGCAAAAATGCACGCCAGATTGTTAATCCTTTATATTGGAAGTAGATAATGAAAATTTTGCACATTTCAACTTATTATAATAAGGGGGGCGCTGCAATTGCTGCTAAACGTCTTCATGAAGGACTATTAAAGATTGGAGCCGACAGTACTTTTTATAGTTATTACAAACCTAATATTAATGTAACGGCAAAGAATGTTATTTGGCACTCTTTGCCAAACAAAATAAAGTCTGCTAAAATTATTTTAGAAAACAAGCTCAAACTTTTAAAGTATCCCGAACATAAAAAATTTGGGCAATATTCAGCCAATTATTTACCATCATTTATTTTACCCGTGAAAATAATTGAAAAATTTGATATTATTAATTTTCATTGGATTAATGCTGGGTTTATAAATATAAAAGAATTAAAGAAACTTAAAGGCAAAAAAATATTTTGGACACTTCACGATATGTGGGCATTTACCGGCGGTTGTCATTACAATGAGGATTGCGAAAAATTTACATCCTCTTGCTGTAATTGTCCTATATTAAATTCCAATAAAGCAAGTGATCATGCCTTTGATCAATTTGAGCTCAAAAAAGAAATTTATGCAGAATTAGATTTGGAAATTGTTACACCAAGTAAATGGTTATATCATGAAGCAAAGAGGAGTGGATTATTTGGAAACAGAAAAATCCATTTAATACCCTATGGTTTAGATACTGAGATATTTATTCCTCAAAATAAAAATAAATTAAGATCTGAACTTGGGATAGAACAAAATACTTTTACAATATTATTTAATTCTGCTAATATATATGAAAAAAGGAAAGGTGTTTATTATCTAATTAAAAGCTTGCAACAACTTTCTTCTGATATAAGCTTCCAAATTATATTAATTGGTACTGCAAATGATGAAGTAAAAAATGAATTAAAAAATCAAAAAGTTTACTATATCGGTTCAATCTCTTCAGAAATCTTAATCTCAAAATATTACGCATTATCTGATGTATTTGTAATTCCATCGTTGCAAGATAATCTGCCAAACACAATGCTGGAAGCAATTGCGTGTGGTGCACCAGTAGTGGGATTTAATATTGGTGGAATACCGGATACAGTAATTGATGGTTACACAGGTAATCTTGTTAAACTTGGTGATATTAATGAATTAATAAGCAAAATTAAGTTCTTTTCAGATATAGATAATATTATTTATGAAAAATACCGAAGTAATTGCAGAAAATTTGCATTAGAAAAATATTCATTGAATGTACAGGCAAATAATTATAATAAAATTTACCAGCAAGTATGATAGCGGTTGCTGTAATTACAATAACTTATATTTTCCTTTTTTATTTAACGGTCCAAAGAAAAATTGACACCGTAATTGAATTAGTATTACTGATATTGTGGTTAGATTACGTGCCTAGTATTATCACAATGTTTGGTGAAGAATTAGTTACTTATCAGTATATATATCTAGAAACACTATGGGTAATGTTTTTAATTTATTTATTATCAAAACTCTCGATTAAAAAAGAGAAAAAGAATATTTATTTAATAATCTTTTCTTCTTATATAATATTTAATAATATTTTTAATTTTCTTGGAATAGACACTATTAGATATCTGTTAAATAATTTATTGTATTTGTTTCTATATTATAAAATATTTCAAAGAATTGAGAAAGAAAATATTATTGCCATTCTAATTAAATATTCGGTAAAAGCTGTAATTATTGCAATTTTATTCGTTACACTTTCTACTTCCCTGGATAAAAATATTTCTTTTGGGCAATCAGGACTAAGATATACTGCATTTATTGGCCCTGCAAAATTTGCCTCGCGTTTATTTTTTTTATTGGTTACTATGTTAGTTTTGTATTCAAGATTTGATTTAATTAACAAGTTAAGGTATAGCAAAAAATTTTATTTTATTTTGCTATCATTTGCAGTCTTTCTACTTTTATTAACTCAAACACGTATTTCAATATTTGCATTTTTTTTTGCGTTTGTATTTTTCTTACTTCGATACTATAAGTCGAAATTGGTTTTTTCAACGGCTATTATAGTATTATTCAGCATTTCTATGTTGGGTATTTTAAATATTACTACTCGAACTGATTATTCCAAACAATTTAATATCATTTCAAAATTTAGTTTTTCAGGTATCTCGAATATATATTCTTTCACTAGTTCAATGAGGGGAACTGAATATGACAAAGAATCATCTGGAAGGTTCTACCTATGGAATATGGTTCTGATGCAGTTTGGTCAAACCGGCTTTTTAGGCAATGGAGGCAATTTTGGTAAAAATTATTTTGTTACTTCTGGAAGTGAGGGAATGAGTTTTGTTGATGATATGATTTATAATTCTAATTATCATAATGATCCCTTTCGGTTTTATCTTGAATATGGCTTTATCGGTCTGTTTCTTTTTCTTGGCTTTTATTTTCTTATGCTTAAAAAAACTTTTAATTGGAAGTTAGAAACAAATATTAATAAAAGTATAATAAAAAATATTTTGTTTTTGTTTCTTCTTGGCGGATTATTCATTATGATGTTCGATAACTTCTATGAAACGCACAAATATATGTTTTTTGCCTTTTTAGGTATTTTCACTTCTTTGGAGCGTAGTTCGCCAAATTATGAAAGAAAATAAAATCTCAATAGTTACCCCATCATTCAATTCTGCAAAATTTATTGAAGACTGCATACAAAGTGTGCTTAACCAAAATTACCCAAATTTTGAGCACATAATAATTGATGGCGGTTCAACAGACGGAACAATTGAAATTCTGAAAAAGTACCCCCACTTAAAATGGATTAGTGAACCCGATGAAGGACAAAGCGATGCTTTAAACAAGGGTTTCAAAATAACAAATGGGGTGTTGATAGGATGGTTGAACGCAGATGACTATTATTTACCTAATGCATTTAATAATATTATTGATGCATTCAATAGAATAGAGTGGGCGGACGTATATTATGGTGATTATTTGATGGTAGGGGATACTGGGAAAGTTATTCGTAATATGAAAGAAATAGATTTTAATAAAGATGTATTAAAATATTATAGATGTTACATAGCTTCAACTGCTTCATTTTTTAAAAAAAAGATATTTACTGATAATAATTATCTACGAAAAGATTTCAATTTAGCGATGGATTACGAATTTTATTTGCGACTGGTAAAAAAAAGTTATCAATTTTATCATTTACCGATTTATTTATCTTGTTTTCGATGGCATGGCGGAAATAAATCTCTTGATAAAAAACAGGCAATTATAGAACATAATAGAATCCTTGATTTGTATGGGAAACGAATTTTCAAAAATGAAAAAATAAATAGAATAATTTTTATCATTTTATATCAATACTATAGGATTATCAGAACTTACTATAAAATTATATTACGAATAAAAAAAAATAAAATGGAGTAAGTATATGTCAAAAAAAGCATATGTGGTTGTAACTACAATCAATAAACCTTGGTTACTGTTAGATTACGCAAAAAATTTTATGAAATTTGGTCATGAAAAGAATGTAGGTATTATATGTGTTGAAGATAAAAAAACACCTAAAGATTCAAAATCAATATTAGATGAAATCCAAGGTGTTGGTATAGAAGCTATATATATGTCCATTGAGTTTCAAGAAAAATGGCTAAAGAAATTTCCATATTTTTTGAATGTCATTCCTTACAATACGGATAATAGGAGAAATATTGGTTTTTTACTAGCATTAGAAAAAGGTGCCGATATTATTATTAGTATTGATGATGACAATTATGTCAGAATGGATGAAGATTTTTATGAATCTCATAGTATTGTCGGTGAAAATCGAACACTGTTAGAGATTGATTCTGAAAATAGATGGTTTAATATTTGTTCAATGATGGAGACTGAACCAAAGAGGACAATCTTTCCACGTGGCTATCCATATTTTAGGCGTGTAGTTGATAATAAACTTGAATCTAGATATACAGAAGCTTTTATAGCAGTAAATGCTGGGTTATGGCTTGAAGATCCTGACGTTGATTCTATATCAAGATTAAATGAAAAAATTCGGACAACTAAAATTATTTCAGAGAATATAATGCTGGCTAGGTATACATTTTCTCCAATAAATACTCAAAATACAGCATTATATCGGGATGTAATTTATTCATATTACTATATTTTGATGAATGAATCCATAAAAGGATTAAAATTAGATAGATTTGGAGATATCTGGTCCGGACTGTTTTGTAAACATATTGTAGATGCAATGGATCATCGTGCATCTTTTGGTACTCCAGTAGCAGTTCACAAGAGAAACAAACATAACCTTTTAAAAGACTTAGAACAGGAAATTATGGGCATAACAATTAACGAAGATATAACGCAATTGTTAGAAAATAACCCATTTGTTAGTACAAGTTATAAAGATGGTTATCTTAATTTAATTGATTTGTTACTAACTAATTTTACTGATAGAAAAAAATATGAAATTGATGTAATAAATTATTTCATTAAAATCTGCAATAATATGAGATTATGGGTCAAAATATGCGATGAAATCTTGGCTAAAAAATAAATGAGAATGAAACATTAATGGATCCTTTAATATAATGCAAAAAAATATTAAACAAAGTGAAGATAAAGTAAATTTATTTATTACTTTTTTGAAGGAATTATTTGAAAATTATAATAACGCAAAAATCAATTATTGTGTTCTTAGAAATTATGAAGAATTTAATAGTAGCAATATTCACGATATTGATATTATTACACTGCCTTATCATTTTGATCAACTAGTTAAAATACTTGATTCTACTGCAGAAAAATATAGTTTTTTGAAGGTTAATTCCTTCTGGAAAGAAGGTCATCTTGGTGTTCGTTTTTTTAACCAATTCTATAGTATTAATAAGAATAATGGCCCACTAATTATATTATTTGAAATATCGACATCTGTTATATATAAGTTCATCGAATTTCTATCTGCTGATATAATATTAAAAAATAAAGTATCATACAATAATTTTTATATTCCTTCACAATTACACGAGAGTCTAATATTTCTTATAAAACCTTTTTATGAATCGACTGTTAGGGATAAATATAAAGCACGTATTAATAAAATAGCCGTTAATTACAACTCAGAACTAAAAATTCAATTAAAATCCAGTATAACTAAAAAAATTTCTAATGAATTGGTAGATTTAGCTGTAAGAGAGAAATATGATGATATCTCATTTACTTGTAAAAAAGCAAAATGTCATTTACAATTACTTGCAATATTTCGGAATCCTTATAAAGCATTTTTCAGGTTGCTATTTCTGATTTCGCAAAAAATTGCGCGAGTATTTTTTCCTAAAGGTATGGTAATTCTGCTATTTGGAAATAATTCATTAATTCAGGAAGAAGCACAAGAATTATATATAAATTTGTCAAAATGGTATCAACCCTCTTTTTATAAATATATTAGTCCTTCTGAAATTAACTTAAATTTTACTTTGAGGGAAATCTTGACTCATATTATACCAATTAAGACAAAATCAGGCTTAGTAGTATATAGCTGTAAATATGATATCAAACTTTTTCATTTTTTTTCAAAACATATTATTAATATGGATCAATTTGTTGCGGTAAATTCTTTAAAAGAAAATCACATTAAAGAAAAAGTACATAAGTGTATTTATCAAATCTTCGTAGGAGATCGAAATAATGAAATCTAATATCACGGTTATAATTCCTGTTTTAAATGGAATGCCTTATATAAAATTGGCAGTCGAAAGTATAATAAGTCAGACATACAATGAGTGGGAACTATTTATTATTGATGGTAATTCAACTGATGGAACACTTGAATATTTGGATAATATAGGAGACGAAAGAATACGTGTATTTAAAGGTATTGAAGGAGGGTATGCTGGGGCAATGAATTTTGGACTTAATCAGGCTAAATCCAAATGGGTTGCTATGCTAGACGCTGACGATATATCAAGTCCTGAACGTCTTGAAAAACAAATTAAAGAGATTGAAAACAATGATGTTGCAATGATTGGAAGTTTTGCATATAGAATTGGTCCTACAGGGAAACACTTCGGAACTATAATATCTAAAGAGATAACACCAAGTGGGATATATCAATATTTACATAATGAATCAAATTGTATTCTCAATCCTTCGGTTATGTATGATCGAGTTAAAGTAATTGAAGTTGGTGGTTATAGACAAGAATTTGCTCCAATACAAGATTATGATTTGTGGTTAAGGCTATCTGAAAAATATTCTCTTATGATTATACCTGAGTATTTAGTATCAATTCGCATTATTAAAGGGAGTGTTACATCTAGTAATGTTATTAATATGCGATATAAATCTCGTTATGCAAGGGAATGTGCAAGATTAAGATTAAAGCATCAGAAAGAAATTACATTTTCGGAATTCATGGAAAAATACTCGACAAATAATGTATTGTTTCGAATAAAGGATAAGATACAAGATCAAGGTTCTAAGTTTCTACGATTGGCTGCAACAAATCTATGTGAGGAAAGAATTATAAGGGCTTTATTCTATACTAGTATATCATTTATTTTTAGACCAATTCGAACTATTAGTACAATTAAAAAATTATTATAATGCATATATTTAAAAATACTAGAACAAAAATTATTGCAATAGTCGGGCCGGATGGCGTAGGCAAATCGACACTAATATCTTATTGCCAATCAATTTTAAAGAAAAAACAAATTAATGTTATTGTAAGACATTGGCGACCTGGCTTACTTCCAAATTTAGGAGCGTATGTAGGTAAAAAAGAACCAAATTCCGGTCCAATTACACCACGCAGAAATAAAGGCAATCTGAATATATTAAGACTATTTTATTATGGTATAGATTTTTGGATGGGCTTTTTTCTAAAAGATGTCTCTTTTAAATCAAAAAAAGAATCTAAATTAATATTATACGATCGTCATGCAATAGATATGTCAGTAGACCCGATAAGATATGGTCTTTCCTCAGATAAATATACATTATTTTTTGCTAAAAATATTCCTGAACCTGATTATATTATATTACTTTACGATGATGTCAATAACATTTATAATAGAAAAAAGGAATTACAACCGAGTGAAATCTATGATCAATTAGAAAAATGGAAGCTGCACTTACAGAACGGTATGATCAATAGAGTTTTGTATTTAACAGGGAATAAAATTAATGATGGGAAAGAACTTGCAGAAATTATTTATCAATTCTTAATTAAATAAAGCTTATTTATTAATGAAAATTTTGCAGATTCATAATTACTATCAATATTCCGGAGGGGAAGATGTTGTTTTAAAAAATGAGTATGATTTATTAACTTCATATGGTCATAAGGTTATTCAATTTACTAAATCAAATAAAGAAATTAATAATTATTCATCTTTCAAAAAATTAAAAATATTTTTTAATTCGGTTTACTCTAAAAAA
>Ga0172368_10005241_pt1 | contig 14581 bp, 14 predicted proteins | sample Lak11m_FD_114540 | JGI IMG/M metagenome (GOLD analysis project Ga0172368, IMG submission 114540) | Freshwater microbial communities from Kabuno Bay, South-Kivu, Congo - kab_022012_11m | ecosystem: Environmental > Aquatic > Freshwater > Lake | place: Democratic Republic of the Congo: South-Kivu...
AGGCGTGGAATGATGCTTCAATATTTTGGTGAACAACCAAAATCTTCTAATTGTGGCGGTTGTGATATCTGCCTGCCCCGTTAGAAGATTTATATCTTCGCTCGGGGCTCCCCGCAGTAGAAGTTCTCCGTTTGAAACTTGAAATTTGTAAATTGAAATTAAACTTGCGCGGATGCGCAAGTTATTGTATTATATGTTCATTCATTAATAACTTAGGAGGAAACATTGAAACGAGAGTACGTTGGTATTATTGGGGGCATCATCGGATCTTCCACGGTAATTGCATTTGCTGTTGCACTTACAATTCAAAATATTCCACAAAATATCGTAAGTTGGATACTGTGGACGATACTTGATGTTCTTTTATGGATTGGGACTGTTGCCGCAGGAAATAAAAAAGCATATCTTCCCGCTGCATATGCATTTGGTGCATTTGTGGTAACGATTATTCTTTTTTCAAAGGGCGTGTGGGGTTTCGGTATTTCTGAATTGATTGCAGTCATTGGGTGCTTGCTTGCGCTTGCGTTGTGGAAAAAACTTGGTTCAAGGTATGTGATTGTTATTGCAACGGTTGCAATGGTGGTAGCAGGAATCCCGGCGCTGTTTGATATTATTCAAAGTCCAAATCCTCAAAGTTGGTGGATGTGGTTTGGATGTTCCCTTGCAGGACTGTTAACTGCGATTGGCGCAAAAAGCTGGAAGATAGAAGATCGCTTTATGCCCGTCACTAGTTTTGTCTATAACTTTTTTATGTTTGTTCTTGTATTAGTTCGTTAGGCCCCACATCGGGGTCTTTTTTTATCCCGCACTTTTTTCTTTACTTTATAGCTTTTGCGCTTCACTTTTGATGTTTGAATTTTGATTGAAAATTGCAAAATTGATAATTGAAAATTTCAACACTTGAAAAAGTGTTGAATCTATTGTATCCTATTCACATTCATTCACAATAAAATAGAGGTAAAAAAATGGAAACAAAAACCTATAAACTAGTTGATTTGTTCAGGGACTTTTACATTCTTTTTGTTAACCAATCCACGGATAGGCTATTAGTGGAATCAAATTTGAGTGTGTTGGTACGTCTGCTTTCGGCACAATTGATGATTGTGAACTCAGACAAGGCTCCAGAAAACATTCCAGCCCCGATTCGAGATTTTTTCCCGCGTTTCCTTGAAATGTTAAATTATAACCGAGATGCTGTTCGCTATGTCTGTGAAAGAGTGATTCAGCTTCAAGAGGATAAAACACAAGTTGATCGAGAAGATAAGCTTCTTCTTAGTTATTTTCGAAGGATCATGAACCAGCTTTCGAGCGACGAAGCGGTTGAAATGGAGGAGGTAGAAATTCATTCTATGCTTTCAATAAAGAAAAAGATTTCGTGCGAAATTACCATTCCGTCGACGCTCGAAGAACGTTTTTTAGCATTTTGCGTGAATAGGTTAAAAGAATGGGGATGTTGTTTATCCGGTTTTTCATCAGTGGGGCTATCTCAGTCAAAAATTACCATCGAAGCAATTCAAGATGGCGAAGAGGACAAACTCTTTTCGCTACTTGAGAAGTTTTCGTTTTGGTGTGGGTTGTTAGTTGAACCCCACGCAGATGGAAAGCTCACCTTTGGAGAGCTTGGCGTGGGAGATAAGTTTATTGCTTTTCCGACCCCCGGTGACAACTCTGGGCATGGTGGGTTTTTAGGTACACGTTGGATATTCAGAAAGATCAAAAAAATGAACGGAAAATGTGAAAATGCCGTTCGTTGTAGATTTAGTAGTTCTTCTTCGTTTGATGAAAACTCAAAAGTTATCAGAATTGAATAACCCCCACCTCGGGGGTTTTATATTGCAAAAAACTTATATAAGTTGTATATTCTGGTCAGTAATTAGGAGTAAAAATGATCTGGAAAAATGGAACAAATCGACTTGTTTTAATAATTCCTCAATTTAACATCGTCATAAAGATTGCAAAATTTCATCCACTCAATTTCTTATCTGATGCAAAACTTTTTCTTAGCGCTGGAACATTTTGGAGGGCTCTATGCGATAGCATTGATACTGACGGATTAAAGCACTGGCTTTTGATGGGGCTTCACGAAAATTGGAATGAATTTTTTTTATCGAAAGAAAAGATATTCATTTCTTGTTAAAACTCATTTCTCTCTATTTGGCTTTGTAAACATCCAAAAGTTTTCTCCCGCGCTTCCTAAGTTAATCGAAATTTGGTACACGTTTAATCGAGCCTGGTTAAAAGACGAAGTTGATGCACTTCGGAAAGACAGTCATCATTTTTCAAATAATAATGAAAATTTTTCTTGGTGTAATGAGAAGTTAAAGATAAGAGATTATGGGGGTAATGCGGTAAGGGATGCAATCAATCTAATTGTTGAAATCAGCAAATTTTCCGGAGACGACAACCTTTTTATAAAATCCGAGAAAAGGATTTTAGAAAGTATCAAATCAGGAATTCCTGAAACATGGCAGAAAAATTAGTGAACCGCAGCAATGCGGTTTTTTATATGTAGCATATAATATCTTTATGTCCGAATCTCTTGATATCGCAAAACAGTTTTTAAATACAGAGGTAGATTTTGTTATTGATCGTCCGTCAGGTTCAAAACATCCAAAATTTGATATGATCTACCCAATCAATTATGGATATGTTCCTGAAGTAAAAGCGCCCGATGGCAAGTAAAAAACCAATTTGGGTTGCGATTAAAAACGGAGTAAAAACAACGTTCCTCACTGAGCTTGCTGAAAAAATTATTGAATTCGAAACAATAGAAGGATTATGCAAAGAACTTTCGAAATAAAAATCCCGCTAATCTAAAGACCGGCGGGGTGTTTTCATTTTTCTATCAATTTTTCAATCTTCAATAAAATAGCTATTGGCTATTTTATGGACAATTTTCTGCTTTTCTAAATCCCGCCTCAATCGCGTCATCTTCAAAACAGAAATATTGCTCTCCCTTTCGTGTGTCTACTTTTGTCCTTTCATAGTTGTCGCACCCAGGGACAAGGTATGTTTTTCCAAATCCCTTTTCCGAGATGTTCCCTTTGATGTTGCATTCAGGAAATGGGGGACCAAGATCAATTTCTCGTTCCTCGTTTACTGGAGTGGTTGATGTGGTTTTGCATGCGCTCCATAAACCCTTCCCTAATTTTTTTGCCTCAGCTTCTGCTGTTGCAAACAAGTCTCGATAGCGATTGTCTGGTGCTGTTTGTTCCCGTACTGCATATCCTTCTCGAATGAGTTGTTCGTTTATAAGGATATTATTTTCCGTTGCGATTGAGTTGGGGAGTATTGCGTATCGAAGAAGTCTTCCGTAATCATCGACTCCTGAAATATCTTTTTCTAATTTCACTTTTTTATTTTCAATAAGTGATTGTAAATATTCGGTTGAGCTGGCATAGAAACACTCGCCTTCATCGGGTGCATTAATTCCAATCAATCGAATCTTTCCACCAGCTTGAATTGAGAATGTGTCTCCGTCAATTACTTTTGAAACGAGTTGTGCGTCTATATCAATGCTGGAGGGGACTGACTCCCCATTATCTTTCACAATCTTGTATCCAGTAAGCCCGATTGCTGCCATAAGCGCTAAAATCGCCCCAATTACCACAGTTTTGTTCATATATTTATTATATCGCATGATGCTCAAAAATTTGATTTATATCAAATCTAACGTTCATTTTATTAATATCAAAAACATTTATGGTATTCTGAGTGTATGAATTCATACACTGAAAAACTCAATTGGCGCTACGCCACAAAAAAATTTGATGCAACAAAAAAACTAAGCGATGAACAACTAGAACTGTTAAAACAATCGCTTGTTCTTGCTCCATCTTCATTCGGTCTTCAACCATGGAAATTTTATGTTGTAGAAAATAAGAAGCTTCGGCAAAGTATAAAGGAAGCAGCATATAATCAAGAACAAATAACCGATGCGTCCCATTTGTTTGTGCTTGCCTCGAAAGTAGACGTGTCCGCATCAGATGTTCACGAGTTTATTATGGATATCGGAAAAAAGCGTGGTTTATTTGCAAATGAAAATGGAAAAACCGCAGAGACGCTTGTGGAGTACGAGGCAATGATAAATGGATCAATTGCTGGGTTAGATAAGAGCGCAAAAGATAATTGGACTACTCGGCAAGTATATATTGCGCTCGGTTTTCTTCTCTCTGCAGCTGCACAAAACAACATTGACTCGTGTCCAATGGAGGGATTTAGCGTGGAAAAAATAAATGAAATACTTGGAATAACGAACGATGGGTATTGTGCGCGACTATTGTGTCCTGTTGGTTTTAGAGACGAGGCTGATGAATATAGCAAATATCCAAAAGTTCGTTTTGACGAGGAAAAAATTATTGAATTCAAAAAATAACGATACAAATAAAACCCTCACGAGTTTCCCGAGGTTAAACCTCCCGGTACAAAATTTAATTTTCCTTTTGACTATTATGTTATGAGTGGGCGCAATTTCTAGTTTCATAACAAAAAGTGTGCTATAGTGATTGAAATGTGGACCGTTTATTTTTTTTGAATGCGATGATTATTTTTCAAAACGTAACTAAAAACTATAACCGCGGTGTGGTAGCTCTTGATAAAGTAAGTTTCAAAATACAACCTGGGGAATTTGTTTCTATTGTAGGGCGTTCGGGAGCGGGAAAATCAACCATAATCAAGCTTCTTATTGGAGAAGAAAAACCGACAAAAGGTCAAGTTTTTTTTGGCTCATACGAAGTGAACAAGATAAAAGATAAGGAACTTCCCGAGCTTCGACGGCATATTGGGGTTATTTTTCAGGATTTTCGTCTCCTAGCAAAGAAGACGGTGTTTGAGAATGTTTCTTTTGCGCTTGAGGTGTCAGGACGTCCTCAGTCTGAAATTAATGAATTTGTCCCACAAGTGCTTGATATGGTGGGATTAAAAGAAAAAGTGAAAAATTTCCCCGCTGAACTTTCTGGCGGTGAACGTCAACGTACCGCAATTGCACGCGCAATGATAAATCGTCCCGATGTTTTAATTGCAGATGAGCCAACGGGAAATCTTGATCCATTTAATACCTGGGAAGTGGTAAAATTATTAACGAAGATTAATGAACTCGGGAGTACGGTTTTGCTTGCGACACATGATAAAGAGGTAATAAATGCTTTGGGACAACGAGTTATTACTGTTGAAGATGGAAAAATAATAAAAGACGAAGCAAATGGACGATTTATTTTGGAATAAATCTGTTTCCAGCTTGTTCCGTTAGAAAATCATAAAAAAATAATATTTTAATGAAAAGATGCTTAAAATCATAAAAAATATAAATAGCGAGTCGAAACAACAGGGTCAGGTTTTTTAATGGGATGATCGTTACACTATCACGCATTATAAAATATGGTTTTCAAACATTCGTTCGAAACGGATGGCTTTCGGTCTCCACAATAAGCATAATGATTCTTGCTGCAATTGTTTTTGAGGGTTTGATCCTCTTTAATGTAACGGGAAAAACTGCAATCAATTCTATACAAGAAAAAATTGATATTAGTGTTTATTTTAAATCCACCGTTCCTGAGGATTCCATCTTAAGTATGAAGCGTTCGCTCGAGAAACTTGATGAAGTAAAAGATGTTGAATATATTTCTCGCGACAAGGCGCTTCAGGATTTCAAAAAAAGACACGAAAACGATGAGGCAATCAGTCAGGCAGTTGACGAACTTGAAGAAAATCCTTTGCTTGCCGCAATTAATATAAAAGCAAAAGATCCACGTGAATATAAAGCAATTGCTTCGTATCTTGAAAACAAGTCATTGCAAGACCAAATAGAAAAAGTAACATATGCACAAAATCAGGTGGTCATTGATCGTTTGGTTGGACTTATTGATACTATGCGAAATGGAGGTATTGTGCTTACTATTTTCCTTGCATTTCTTGCGATCGTGGTAACGTTTAATACTATTCGGCTTGCGATTTTTTCATCGAATGATCAAATTGGCATTATGCGCCTCGTTGGGGCATCAAACACTTTTGTTCGCGGGCCATTCGTTGTCGAGGGTATCATTTACGGTATTGTTTCTGGAGTTGTTAGTTTTATATTCCTAATTCCAATTGCAAATTTCCTTTCTCCATATGTAAATAGTTTTATCCCCGAGATGAATCTTTCAGTGTATCTTGGAACGAACACTATTGCGCTTTTATCTTATCAATTTTTGTTTTGTATTGGACTTGGTATTTTTTCAAGTATTATTGCCGTAAGAAAATACCTCCATCTTTAGAAATCTATGTTGTGGGTTTTTAGCAGTATATTGTAAGTTTTTTCATATGCAAATAGATGTCCTGTATCCATCGCTTCACACAATCACACTTGTAATTGTGTGTTTGCTTTTTGTCTTTGCAACAATGCGAGTGCGAGAAAGCGATGCATTATTTTCTCGCGAAAATTCAAATGAAATAAAAGGGTATGCAATGCTTGCGATTATTTTTTCACATGTGGGATATTTTCTCTCAAAAGATACGCAATTTTTATTTCCTTTTTCGATAGGTGGTGGAGTGGCGGTCAATGCGTTTTTCTTTTTATCGGGATATGGACTTGCAATGTCCGCATTTAAAAAATATTTAAAGCCAATTCCATTTTATATCCGCCGGTTTTTTAAAATTGTGATTCCTCTTTGGGTAACACTTTTTTTGCTTTATTGTGTTGATTTTTTTCTTCTCAAAAAAATATATAGCATTAGGTCAATTCTATTTAGTTTTTTAGGCTGGTTTCCGACTGCAAACATTTGGAATGACGTAAATTCTTCGCTTTGGTATATCTCTGCTCTTTTTTTCTTCTATATCATATTTCCAATTATATTTCGTCCATGGGTTCCCTATGCTTCCGCATTTGTTATACTGGTTGTTAGTGGATTTTTTACATATTTTCTTGCACCCGTTGGAGTGCGGGAATTATATGAGGTTCATTGGTTGTTGTTCCCGTTGGGAGTGTTTGTTGCTTCATTTGCCCACACACGAATGTTGGTACTCCCAAAACGTGTGCGATCACATTGGATTTTTGGAATTATTGCTCTTGTTATTGCCTCTGTTTTATTGTATGGATACGCTGAAATTGGAACTCAGTATGAACAATATATGAGTATCGCGATGTTTGGGCTATTTGTTATTGGATTTTGGCTTGTCCCACTTCGTTCGGAATTTATAGAGAAAATTGGAAAATATTCATATGGAATGTATTTAATACACTGGCCACTAATGTATCGCTACGGAATTTGGTTTCAATTTCTCCCTTCGTGGTTCGCAACGCTTGTTGGCGTTGGTTTGTCATTTTTGTTTGCTGTTTTTCTCGATTTTCTCGTTCAACTTATTCTTCTCCGTCATTCTGACCCGCCTCGGGCGGGGAAGAATCCAGATCCTTTGTCTCACTCAGGATGACGGAATGTTCCCCATCATTTTTGCCGATATGTAAGAATAATCGCAAATTGAAATTTAGTTAATATATCCGTACAATAGTATGGACAAGTTCCGTTAGAAGTAGTCCCACTTTGTTGGACGTAATTTCAACGGTATTTTCAATTAATTTAATGACAAGTTATAGTACAAAACGAAACGTCGAATCAAATACGAATTACTTCTAAACGGGATGAGAGTAGCAATTTTGCATGATTACCTGAATCAGTTTGGTGGCGCCGAACGGGTGCTGGAAGTTCTTCTCGAAATTTTCCCCGATGCCGATTTATATACTTTGCTGTATGACCGCGAAAAAACATTTGGTCTTTTTGAGAGGAATCTTGTGGGTACAAGTCTATTGAATCAATTTCCAATTGTTAAACAAAAACACCGTTTGTTTATTCCCTTGATGCCAATTGCATCAAATGCACTTACCTCAAAGGAAGAATATGATCTTGTTATATCTTCGACTGCGGGATATGCAAAAGGATTTCATATAAAGGGAAAGTATCATATTTCATATTGTCATAGTCCTCTTCGATATGCTTGGGAAATTGATTATTTAAAAAATCTTCCATTCGCGCCATGGCCGCTTAAAGAAATGGTGGTTCATCCAATGGCAAAGATTCTTCGCAAATGGGACATTCATGCGGCAACTCATGTAAATCTTTTTATTACAAACTCAAATTATATTAAAGAAAAAGTAAAATCATATTATAAACGTGAAGCGCTTGTCATATATCCACCCGTGGACACAAAAATTTTTTTCCCCGAACCAACTCAGGACGAAAAAGATTATTATTTAATGGTGGGGCGCCTTCTTTACTACAAAGGATTCGACATTGCCATTAAAGCGTTTAATCGTTTGCGCAAGCCACTCATTATTGTTGGAAATGGTCCAGAATATGCAAAATTGAAAGCACTGGTACGGTCTCCACTTATCGAATTTCGTAATTCGGTTTCAGATAATGAATTGCGAAAATTATATTCAAACGCAAAAGCATTTCTTTTTCCTCAAATCGAAGATTTTGGGTTGGTTGCAGCAGAGGCCCAACTTTGTGGCGCGCCAATTATTGCGTTTAACCAAGGTGGCGGCGCAGAGATTGTCACTCATAAAAAGACGGGGATTCATTTTAATGAGCAGACATCCGAAGCGATTGAGCAAGCAATACAAGAGTTTGAGGTATCGCAGTTCAATCGACGTGAAATCGCAAAAGCGGGGGAACGATTTATGAAAGAACAGTTCATAAATAATTTCAAAAAGGTTGTTCGCGCGTCGGGATATAAAGAAACATTATAATTTTGTGAAGATTTTAATCGATGCGCGACTTCTTACTCGTGGACATATATCGGGAATAGAGGATTATGCGCGCGGAGTAATTAACGAAATGCTAAAAAATCATCCGGAGCATGACTATGCATTTTTTTGGAGTGGAATTAAAAAGATTAAGTTTCCTAGTGAGTGGAGATTGCCAAATGTTTCAATAATTGATTGGTCCATACCAAACCGTATTCTCGATATATTAATTCGTGTATTTGGGTGGCCTAAAATTGATGCAGTATGGCCGGCGGATATAATTTGGAGTCCTCATTTTTTTCTTTTACCAAAACCGAAGCGTGCAAAGCGTATAATCACATTTCACGATCTGTCACCTGAACATTTTCCAAAACTATACCCTCTCCGTAAACGGTTGTGGCACTGGCAACAGAATTATAAGAGGCAAATGCAAGAAGCGGATCATTGTATCGCCGTTTCTGAATTTACTCGCAATGATATCGTGCGAACATTTGCTATTGATTCAAAAAAAGTAACCGCGATACACTCAGGAATCAATCCGTTCTTTAGGTATATAGAAAAAACTGATGGGGGACTTCGGTTATTCAAAAGTGCGAATCAACTTAGCCGCCCATATTTTCTTTTTGTTGGAACACTCGAGCCAAGAAAAAATATTTCAGGAATTATTCGGGCATTTTCATTATTTAAAGAACGCAATGGATTTAAAAATTTTCAATTAATTATCGTGGGAAAAAGGGGTTGGCTCTTTAATTCGATATTTAAGGAAGCAAGAGAGTCTCAGTACGCTTCCGATATCAAGTTTTGGGGAGAGGCAACATATGATGAACTTCGCTATCTCTATAATGGTGCATTTTGCTTTTTGTGGCCGTCGTTATTTGAGGGGTTCGGACACCCGCCATTGGAGGCTCAGGCATGCGGAGTTCCAGTTATCGCGTCAAATAGATCATCGTTGCCGGAAGTGTTGGGAAATTCAGCACTACTTGTTTCTCCACAGAATATTGAAGAGATTGTTATTGCCATGGAGCAACTTGTATTGCACAATGAGGTAAGGGAAACGCTGATTGCGCGAGGATACGAAAATATAAAACGATTTAGTTGGCGCGCGTCCAGTGATTCACTTATTACAGTGATTGAATCAATTTATAATGCCAGATAGAGTTCCAATAAATAACATTGATGGGGTTGTTGTGGACGTAAAAAACCCACAAGTAAATTATTCATGGTCAGTTCATCATGGAGTAATAAATTTACGTCATGCACGTCTTAGTGCGATGGGAAACGGAAACAAAATAAGGGTTCTTGTTAAGGGGGCGGTTATGCTCGCTTCGTTTTTGTTTTTTGCACTTGTTGCTCATACCTCATATACACTCTATAAGACAAAAAGTGAGGTGCAAGAAACTGGCGTTCGTGTTGCAAATAATATTCGCGCATCAGTCCTTTCGTTAAAGTCATTAGACTCAGCGGATGCAAAGTCTGGGTTCAAAAAGAATATTAGTGAATTTCAAAATCTTGAAACAGCAATGAGCGGAAACGGAGCAACAAAGATAATTAGTGCGCTTGGAAATATTGTTCCGGTATTTGGGAACATTGGAACGGTTCTAAAAAGTGCAGCGTTGCTCAATGGAAATTTTTTTATATTAGCCGACTCATTGGATATATTAAAGAGAAATGGATTTTCATATTTTCAATTAGATGGAGTATCCCTCATAAAAACACTTGAGGTAACACGAAATTCGATAAAGAATATTACTTCTGATGCAGAAACGATGAAAAATGCTACCACTAAATTAAAATCATATTTTGCGTCTGCGGAAATGATGGACAAGGATATTGCCGATATGTATCTCTCGCATAGCGCTGAGTTGTATCGCGCAGAATCATTTTTAAATTCGTTTATCGCGCTCCTTAATTCAGACAAAGAAAAGCATATTCTATTTTTGTTTCAAAACCCTTCAGAAATTCGTCCGTCAGGAGGATTTTTAGGGAGTTATGCGGATGTAGCCGTTTCAAAAGGCCAGATGACTTCAATGGATGTCCGGGATATTTATGATCCTGATGGACAACTTGATCAAAAGGTTGTTCCGCCAAAAGAATTGCAAACAATTACAGAAAAATGGGGAGCGCGAGATGCAAATTGGTTCGCGAACTTTCCAACGTCCGCGGAAAATGTTATGTGGTTTTTGGAAGAGTCAAAAATGTATTCTGAAAAGAATCAAACATTTGATATGGCGATTGCCATTAATATCCCAGTAGTTGAATCTCTTGTTGAACTAACGGGGCCAATTGCGCTTCCAGAATATAATCTTGTTATATCTAAAGAAAACTTTTTGCGTGAGGTACAACGGGAAGTTGAAGCGGGGAATGATAAAAAAACAATTGGGCAACCAAAAACTATTTTGAAGAAACTAGCTCCGATACTTATTGATCGATTAAAGACACTTAATGATTCGCAAAAAGAAATGCTTGTCGCAAGTTTGGACGCGCACGCAAAACAAAAAGATATTATGATTTACGCGCGAGATGGTGCGATTCAATCCTTCGTGCATACATACAATCTCGATGGATCTATGTATGAACTTCCGGCTAATTTGTTTGGATCGTATTTATCAGTAATAAATACCAATGTTGCGGGAGGAAAAACCGACGCCTTTATAAATCAATCAATTGACGCAACGGTGCACATTGACACGAGTGGCTCGCTTCTTACCGATGTTTCAATAACGCGTAGTCACTTTGGGGGAGACCAAAGGGATCCATGGTGGAATGTTGATAACAAAAATTATATTCAGATATATACGAATCCAGGCTCCTCACTCATTTCTCTCACAGGGAATTCTATTAAAAAAGCACGATCGACATTTAATTATTCAGCGGAAGGATTTATTGAGCGGGAGGAATTAAAAAAAATAGAAGAGGGAAGAGTATTTTTGACCGAGTGGAATGCGTGGGTTTCCTCTGCATTTCAAAAAACTGTATTTGGTGCATGGTTTTTTGTTTCGCCAAAAGAAGCACGAACAATTTCATTTCGTTATCACACAGATAACGAAATTGGTTCCGGACTAAAAGACGGGGCAGTATATGAATTTTATTATGATAAGCAGTCGGGTGTTTCAAACGCGCTCTCCGTCACGGTTAACGCGCCAATTGGATTTATTTGGAAGGAGACAAATACTCCAGTATTAACATATCATGTTGATGCCACGAAAGGATTTGAAAAATTTTCCGGAACTCTTATTCGCTCGTCCCACTAAATTCCCCGAGGTTTAACCTCGGGGACTGTCATTCTGACCCTCACACTCCCTCCTCCGTCATTCTGAGGCGAAGCCGAAGAATCTACCCAACATCTAGCATTTATTAAATCCTTCGTGTAAGGTAGTACAGAATGAAAGAGATACGGAATTTTGTTATTATCGCGCACATTGATCATGGGAAGAGTACACTTGCTGATCGGCTTCTTGAAGTTACGGGAACTGTTGAAATGCGGAAAATGAAAGCCCAGTATCTTGATCAGCTCGATCTTGAACGTGAGCGTGGAATTACCATAAAAATGGCTCCAGTTCGGATGAATTATGAATGGAAGGGAAAGCAATTTATTCTTAATCTCATTGATACTCCAGGACATTCTGATTTTTCGTATGAGGTCTCTCGTGCGCTTGAGGCGGTAGAAGGGGCTATTTTATTAGTTGATGCGACGCAAGGAATTCAGGCGCAAACACTTGCAAACTATCGCCACGCAAAAGCGGCAGGGCTTACAGTAATCGGCGCACTAAATAAAATTGATTTTTATAAGGATCACAATGGAATAATTGATTACAACAATGATCGCGTAAAAATGATGAGAATGGAATTATCGGAGCTCATTGGTTGCAATGAAGACGAAATTTATTACGTGTCTGGAAAAACAGGAGATGGAGTTGACGCACTTCTTCATGCGCTTATAGAAAAAGTGCCGCAACCAGAAAAGCCAGAATATTCATTTGGGCGCGCCCTCATTTTTGATTCGTTTTATGACGATCACAAAGGAGTGGTTGCAAGTGTTCGAATGATTGATGGGGGAATTTGCGGTACTGACGAGATACATCTGGTCGCAAGAAATGTTTCTTCAAAAATAAAAGAAGTCGGTTATTTTTCTCCGCAGCTTCGAACGCTTCCTCCCCCACAAAAAATTAATGCGGGAGAAATTGGGTATATAGCAACAGGAATCAGAGATCCAGAAAAAGTTACCATTGGTGATACGGTAATAGTTGGAGATATTCGGGATTATGAAAAATATATGCTTCATGGATATAAAGAGGCAATGCCCGTGGTGTTTGTTTCGTTCTATCCTGAGGAAAGTGATGATTATGAATCACTCACTAAAGGACTCCAAAAATTAAAATTAAACGATTCTTCACTTTCAATAGAGCCCGATCAAAATGAAGTACTTGGACGAGGGTATAAAGTAGGATTTTTGGGGAGGCTCCATTTTGAAATTATTGCCGAGCGCTTGAGAAGAGAATTTAATGCTCCAACAGTGAATACATTTCCTTCGGTGCTTTATAAAGTAAAACAAAAAGGAAATTGGATCTCGATTGTTAAACCAGAAGAACTCCCACAGGAATATGACGAAATTTGGGAACCGATGATTCGGTTAGATGTAATTGTCCCTAGTGAATTTCTTTCAAGTATGTTGGGACTGCAACGAACATTTCGAATGTCAGAGGTACATACCGAAACACTTGCGGATAGGGTGCGAATTACTGCTCGAATGCCTCTTTCTGAATTAATCAGTGATTTTGATGATCAAATAAAATCATCAACAAAAGGAATGGCTTCATTTAGTTATGAATTTGAAAATTATGAAAAGACAGATGTTATTCGTGTTGATGTTTTGGTAACTCACGAATTGATTCCGGGGCTCTCACGGTTCCTTCCAAAGGATAGAGCGGATCATGAGGCACGACAAATGGCGGGTCGATTAAAGGATTTACTCCCTCGTGAACAATGGAACCAACCAATTCAAATTCAGGCGGATGGGAAAATAATTGCTCGAGAAGATATTCCCGCAATGCGGAAAGAACTTGGTAATTTTGGTAAAAATGGGGGAGATAGAACACGAAAGATGAAATTGTGGAAAAAACAACAAAAAGGAAAGAAACGTATTGCGGAGCGCGCACGAGTCGACATCGCACCGGATGTTTTTAAAGAGCTTCTCAAGCGATAGGTAATTTTCCCCCTCCTCCGTCATTCTGACCTTCACATTCTTTCTCCTTCGTCATTCTGAGGCGAAGCCGAAGAATCTAGAGTCCCTTCGCCTTACTCAACCTGCCTATCCGTGGGCAGGTATGCCAGCGAGCATAGGTTACGAGAATAATTGAACGTTGACATATAGATGAAAAAGGCGTACGATAAGGTCATCATTAACAAGGTTAGGAGTCATTTATGAGACGTGCATTGAAACTTTCTCTGGTTCCAATGTTGATGTTCGTTGTAGGATACGAACTGAAACTAGATCCGGGGACTTTGTTGGGGTACCATATTCCACCTCAATCGATCTATACTTTTTTATTCCTTCTTTTAGTGCCGATTTTTCTTTCTCTCTTAATTCAAGAGGAAGGGAAGAAATCTGGTATGGAAGGATGGAGTTTTGACAAGTATTACAGACGAACGTTAGGAACTGCGTTTTACACCTTTTGTGTTGGGTTAATTGTAGGCTCAGTTAGTTTTTTTCTAAAATTTTATGTGAACGTAGATTTCCCTGTAAATGAAATATTAAGCACATCCTCCTGTCTCAATGGATTTATTTTTGGGAGATTATTTTTTAATTTATACCATCTTGAGCTATTATCAATAATATCAATAAATAGTTTTTTCAGATCTGGC
>Ga0172368_10005242_pt1 | contig 14580 bp, 10 predicted proteins | sample Lak11m_FD_114540 | JGI IMG/M metagenome (GOLD analysis project Ga0172368, IMG submission 114540) | Freshwater microbial communities from Kabuno Bay, South-Kivu, Congo - kab_022012_11m | ecosystem: Environmental > Aquatic > Freshwater > Lake | place: Democratic Republic of the Congo: South-Kivu...
CGACATAAAGTTCATGACAGGATACAATGTCGAGGTTGTAATAGCAACGGAGTCCGCTCTCATAAATGCCATAACTTCTTATTACGGCGGCAGGGGCGAAGGCATTGTCGCCGCTAAACCTCAGGCTCAAACAAATGCCCAGATGAAACTCGAGGCAAAGGATTATACCCTGTCGGATACGGAGCTTGCAGGCGCGGACGACTCTGGTTTTGATGAAGGGCCGACTGTTGATGTTGATGAGTTTGATAAAGTTGTCGGAGACGCTCTTGACGATATCGAACATGTCACGGACGAGGAGATATTCGGGGGAAAAGGCGATGTTGACGAACCGATTATAAAACTTGTAAGCGGCCTCCTCATAAATGCGATAAAGATAGGCGCAAGCGATATTCATATAGAGCCTTACGAAAACTCCCTAAGGGTCAGATACAGGGTTGACGGTGTCCTTGCGCTGGCAATGAACTTGCCTGTAAGGGTAAAAAGCTCTATAACTTCAAGGTTAAAAATAATGTCTAAACTTGACATTGCGGAAAGACGGCTTCCGCAGGACGGAAGGATAAAGCTGAGATTAGGCAAAAAGAAAGAGGTGGACTTCCGTGTTTCCGTGCTTCCGTGTCTTTTCGGTGAAAAAACAGTCCTCAGGATCCTTGATAAGTCTTCCCTGCAGGTAGATCTTACGAAACTCGGATTCGAAGAAGAAGCCCTCCAGAAATTTATGGAAGCGCTGGCCAGCCCTTACGGGATGATACTTGTAACAGGCCCTACGGGAAGCGGCAAGACAACAACCCTTTACTCTGCGCTTAACTATCTGAACAAACCGAATATAAATATAATGACCGCGGAAGACCCGATCGAATATAATTTTTTAGGCATCAATCAGGTGCAGATGAAAGAAGAAATAGGCCTTACATTTGCCTCGGCGCTGAGGGCTTTTTTAAGACAGAGTCCTGATATAATTTTGGTGGGCGAGACACGCGACTTTGAAACAGCAGAGATTACCGTTAAGGCAGCGCTGACAGGACATCTTGTCCTGAGCACCCTGCATACAAACGATGCTCCGAGCAGTATAAGCAGATTGTTAAATATGGGCATTGAACCATTTTTAGTGTCATCATCTGTTATACTTATAATGGCTCAGCGGCTCGCAAGAAAAATATGCTATCAATGCGAAAAAGAGGAAGAAAAGATTCCCCTGCCGACGCTGATAAGCTTGGGCTTCTCCGAGGACGAGGCAAAGACCGTCAAATGCCTCAGAGGCAAGGGATGCAACGTATGTAATAAGTCCGGGTATAAAGGGAGAATAGCTCTTTATGAGGTTATGGTTATTAATGATGAAATCAGAAGGCTTGTGCTCGAAGGCGCATCAACGGATGAGTTGAAAAAGGCTGCTATCAGGGGCGGGATGAAATCTTTGAGGATGAGCGGGCTGACAAAGGTGAAAGAAGGCGTTACTACGATAGAAGAGGTGCTGAGAGTTACTGTTGGAGACTAAAAACTAAAGGGGAGAGAATGCATGGCGACATTATATGACTTGCTGAAAATAATGACAGAAAAAGGAGCTTCGGACCTCCACATAACTACAGCAAGCCCTCCGCGGGTAAGGATTGATGGCAAGCTCGTTCCTCTGGATCATCCGCCATTGACCCCTGCCGACACAAAGGCTCTGTGCTACAGTGTTCTGACAGACGCGCAGAAACACAAGTTTGAAGAAAGCAATGAATTAGACCTTTCATTCGGCGTAAAAGGGCTCAGCAGGTTCAGAGGCAATATCTTTATGCAGAGAGGCGCGGTAGCCGCAGCGTTCAGAACCATTCCTTTCCAGATAAAGACCTTTCAGGAACTCGGACTGCCTGAAATCGTCAGCGATCTTGCGAAAAAACCGCGCGGGCTGATACTTGTTACAGGGCCTACGGGAAGCGGTAAATCTACGACGCTTGCGACTATCGTTGACAGAATAAACTCCGACAGGAGCGACCATATAATAACAGTGGAAGACCCCATAGAATATCTTCACAACCATAAAAAATCCCTTATCAACCAAAGAGAAGTGAATGCAGACACATCATCTTTCAAGGCTGCCCTAAAATATGTCTTAAGACAGGATCCTGATGTGGTTCTTATAGGCGAGATGCGCGACCTTGAGACTATAGAAGCGGCTCTCACAGTCTCTGAAACAGGGCATCTGACCCTTGCTACTCTGCATACAAATTCTGCCGTCCAGACAATAAACCGCATAATAGACGTGTTCCCGCCTCATCAGCAGGAGCAGATAAGAACCCAGCTTTCTTTTGTCCTTGAAGGCATACTTGCGCAGCAGCTTATCGCCAAGAAAGGAGGGCATGGAAGAGTTCTGGCCGTTGAGGTCCTTGTCCCGAACCCTGCCATAAGAAACCTTATAAGGGAAGATAAAATCCATCAGATATATTCCATGATGCAGACAGGACAGGCAAGATTCGGAATGCAGACTATGAACCAATCCTTATTCGAGCTTTATACAAAAGGGCTTTTATCCTATGAAGATGCCATAGGCCGTTCTTCAGTGCCTGAAGAATTAATCACAATGCTTCAAAGGGTATCGGCAACATCAGGTAAAGCAAGGGGGTAAAAAATGGCAATAGTATTTCAGTGGTCAGGTAAAACTCCAAGAGGCGCGCTAGAGACAGGCGAGATCGAGGCCGCAACAAAAGAAGAAGTAATAGCCCAGCTTAAAAGAAAAAATATAACGCCTACCCTGATTACCGAGAAAAAAGCGGCCGAGAGAAAACTATTCGGCGGCCTTACATTTGGCGCTGCAAAAGTGAAAGACAAGGACATTGTTATTTTTACAAGGCAGTTTTCCACAATGATAGACGCAGGGCTTCCTCTGGTTCAGGCACTTGATATCCTTTCAACACAGGTCGAAAACAAATCTCTTGCCAAAGTCCTGTCTCTGATAAAGGAGGATGTTGAAGCGGGTTCGACTTATGCAGACTCTCTAAAAAAACATCCCAAGGTATTCTCCGAGCTGTATGCAAACATGGTTGCGGCAGGCGAGGCAGGCGGTATCCTCGATACAATTCTCAACAGGCTCGCAGCCTACATAGAAAAAGCAATGAAAATAAAGAAAAAGGTCAAAGGCGCAATGGTATATCCGATAGTTGTCTCTTCCGTAGCTGTTTTAGTAATTGCAGTCATAATGATATTTGTCGTTCCTACATTTTCAAAGATGTTTGCCACGCTTGGAGGGACGCTTCCGCTTCCAACACTGATTATCATAAAACTGAGTAATTTTTTAGGCGGGATAGGCGGACTTATGACCGGTGTCGCAATAGCCGGCGGCATAGTCTTCTTGAAACAGTTCAGGCGCACAGAAAAAGGCCAAATTATTACAGATAGAATATTATTAAAGCTCCCGATATTCGGAGTGCTTCTTAATAAAGTGGCTGTAGCAAAGTTCACAAGAACGCTCGGCACGCTTGTAAGCAGCGGCGTACCCATACTTGACGGACTTGAGATAACAGCTAAAACCTCAGGGAATAAGATAATCGAATCCGCAATCATGGAGGTAAGAAAACAGGTAACAGGCGGAAAAACCCTCGCTGACCCGTTAACCAAGGCTAAAGTATTCCCTCCTATGGTTACACACATGATATCCGTAGGCGAATCAACAGGCGCGCTCGATTCGATGCTCAGCAAGATCGCTGATTTCTATGACGATGAGGTTGATTCAGCGGTTAATAATCTTACGGCCATGATGGAGCCGATGCTGATGGTATTTCTCGGAGGTTCGGTCGGCTTTATAGTAGTAGCAATGTACCTCCCGATATTCAAGCTCATTACGCTCATAAAGTGATTAGTGCCAGTTCCTGTGTCAGTTTAACATACTGATTTCTGACACTAAAATTGACACTATTATATTGATGACAGATAATACACTGATCAAAAAACTGAAAGCCCTTATCTTCATAAGGGTAATCTTTATTACGCTTCTTCTCGGTTCATTCTTTCTGCTCCAGGTCGGATACAAGAGCTTCCCTCATCCCCGCGCCACTTCGAATCTTATAGCAGCGCTATATATGCTTACAATAATCTACGCCCTTCTGCTGAACAGGCTGAAGAGCCATCATGCTATTTTTGCTTATAGCCAGTTTTTCATGGATGTCTTAGCCGCAAATATTCTTATATATCTCACAGGCGGCATCGAAAGCTGGTTCCCGTTCATCATGCCCTTGACAGTAATCTCTGCAAGCGCGGTCCTGAACAGAAAAGCAGGCTACTTGATAGCAACATTTAACAGCATCATCTATGGGGTCATGATAGATCTTCAGTATTATAAGGTTCTTCCCATAGGATATGATACGGCGCTCGCAGAAAAGGATTTTCTCTATAATATCTTTGTCCATATATCTGCCATTTACATGGTAGCATTTCTGAGCGGCTATCTCTCTTCACGGCTCGAAAAAACCACAAAGGAGCTCGAACAAACAGATTCAAATTTAAAAAGACTCGAATTTTTTAATAAGGAGCTTATCGAAAATATCCCGAGCGGCATATTTACGACCGATATCAATGGACGCGTATTAATCTTTAACAAGGCCGCCGAAGATATAACAGGCATCAACATAAAAACTGCGCGGGATATGAATATAATTGATATATTCCCATTCATAGCGCCTGCACACAACGGATTGCTTGATATAGAAAGGACAGAGGGAGCAATAAGGAACTATAAAGAGGGAGTTATGACCATTGGGTTGACTGTCTCATCGCTGAGGGATGACATCACAGGGGAGAGAACGGGTTTTATCGGAATATTTCAGGATCTTACCCGGATTAAAAAAATGGAGGCAGAGATAAAGCAAAAAGAAAAATGGGCTGCGATAGGAGAACTTTCGGCAAACATCGCTCATGAAATCAGGAATCCGTTGGCATCCCTTAAAGGCTCAATCGAGATGCTGAAAGAAGACAAAGTAGCAAAGGAACATAAAGAGAGATTAACAGCTATAGCCTTGAATGAAATGGAGAGGCTAAATAAGATAATTACGGATTTTCTGACATATTCAAGGCCGAGAGCTAATGAGATTGAAACATTCGACCTTACCATGATACTCAATGACACGCTTGAACTGCTCGAAAATACAGTTTCTGCCGCGGATAATATCAGCATCACAAAAAATTTTAACGGGCCGATGCCTATAAATGCAGACCACCAGAAACTATGCCAGGTGTTCTGGAATCTCGGGATGAATTCCATAGAGGCAATGCGGGAAGGGGGAGAGCTTTCGGTTACAGCCCAAAAAAAATATAATCACATCGAGGTGATATTCACGGACACAGGCTCCGGCATATCACAGGAAAATATCAGGAAAATATTTTATCCGTTTTTCACCACAAAAGACGAGGGCACGGGGCTCGGGCTGGCTATCGCATACAGAATTGTTGAAGAGCACAGTGGCGATATTAGCGTTGTCAGCAATCCGGGTAAGGGGACAAGCTTTAAAGTTATAATACCTGACTACAATGGAAAATCTTAATAAAGGCAAAATACTCGTCGTAGAAGACGAGAGAAGCATGAGGGAAGTCTTAAAAATCCTTCTCGAAGGCGAAGGGTACACTGTCGCCGTTGCCGCAGGCGGCGTTGACGGGATGGGACTGCTCAACAAAGATATATTCGATATGGTAATCACAGACATTAATATGCCAAAGGTCAATGGTTTTGAAATTCTCAAAAAGGTCAAGGAAATTTCTCCTGATACCATCGTAATTATGATAACGGCATTCGGAAACACCGAATCCGCGATAGAGGCGATGCAGCTTGGCGCGTATGATTACATTCATAAGCCCTTCAAGATAGATGAGATACGGCATGTTGTCAGAAAGGCGCTTGAAAAACGCAAACTCAGCGAAGAGGTTTCAATACTCCGCGAAAAGATAAAGGCAACATACGAACTCGGCAATGTTTTTTGGAAGAGCCCCAAAATGCAGGAGCTTGTGAATATAATACCGAGGATCGCCCAGAGCAATTCCAACGTAATAATAACAGGAGAAAGCGGAACAGGCAAGGAACTTGTTGCAACCGCGATTCATAATCTCAGCACGCGAAAGGAAAAAAATCTCGTTGCCATAAACTGCGCCGCGTTTCCCGAGGGGCTCCTTGAGAGCGAACTCTTCGGGCATATGAAAGGCGCGTTTACAGGCGCGGCTTACAATAAACAAGGGCTCTTTGAGGTGGCGGACGCAGGGAGTATTTTTTTAGACGAGATCTGCGAGATGTCAATTAACCTTCAGGCTAAATTGCTGAGAGTGCTTGAGAACAATACATTCAGAAGGGTCGGCGGCACAACCGACATCATGGTTGATACAAGAATAATCTCAGCTACGAATAAAGACCTTAAAGAAGAGGTTGCATCAGGTAGATTTAGAGAAGACCTGTATTACAGGCTGAATGTAGTCCCCCTGCATATCCCGCCATTAAGAGAACGAAAAGAGGACATCCCGCTGCTTGCGGAATATTTTCTGGCAAAGTTCTCCGCTGTAAAAGGGAAAATATCTTCTGAAGTCATGAAACTTTTCGTAGAATATCCATGGAAAGGGAATGTGCGTGAACTCGAGAATATAATAGAAAGGATAGCTCTGTTAACGGATAAGGAGGAAATAACCATCGAGGATGTTCCACAAGAGATGCTTAAACTTTCGGATGACATAAAACATACCCCTGAACTGACCAAAGAAGGGGTGGATTTAGACCGTATTGTCGAGGATATTGAAAAAAATTATCTTATCAACGCTCTTAAGGCGGCAAACTGGAATAAGACAGAAGCGGCAAAACTCTTAAAGCTTTCTTTCCGTTCATTCAGGCACAGAGTATCAAAGTATGGTATAAAATAAGCATATGAAACTTGGCGAAGTCTTAGTGAAAGAGCGGCTTATCACAAACGAACATTTGAAACTTGCCCTTGAAAGACAGGTTATTTTCGGAGGAAGAATAGGGACGAATATCGTTGAGCTCGGAATTCTCACGGAAGAGGAGTTCACAAAATTCCTGAGCCGTTACCTTAAGATACCGATGGTAGAGTCCTCAAAACTGATCAATATAGATGAAGAAATTATTGCCGCTATAAGCAAAGAACTGGCAGAAAAATACAAGGCTGTTCCATTTAAAAAAGAAAAGAACAGGCTTCATGTGGCAATACTCGACCCTAAAGACATGAACGCAATAGATGCCTTCAGGTTTGTAAGCGGCTACGATATAATACCTTACGCCGCGTCAGAGCTCAGGGTTCTATACGCGCTCGAAAAATACTACGGGATCAAAAGAGACCTCAGATACATAAGCATCTTTGACCGTCTTGAAGAAGCCGGCCCTCCAAAATCAGACGCAGCCGCAGATTCCGAAGAACTCAAAAAAATAAAAGAGGCATTTACGAATGTTCAGGATAAGGAAGATATCGCGGAACTCCTTATAAACGAAGCGCAGAAGGCTGCAAAGAGAACAGCGCTGTTCATAATAAAAGGCAGTAATATCTCCGGCTGGAAAGCAAAAGGAATAAGCGTTGAAGGCATTAATATCGACATCTCTGCCGCAGGGAAAACATCCATATTCAATGAAGTGCTTTCTAAAAAAACATACCACAGGGGGCCTGTTATCAGAACCCCTGGCAACGAAGAACTTATAAAATTGCTTTCGGGAACTCCTCAGGACAGCCTGACAATTCCGATAAATATCAGGGACAGGGCAATAGCAATTCTCTACGCTGACAGCGGCAATGACGAAGTTCTTGACGCAAATCTTAATTATCTTAATACGCTGGTTGCAATGGCTTCGATAGCGTTTGAGATATTAATCCTCAGAAAAAAAATCATGGAAATGTAAATATTTTTTGAAAAAAAGATTATTGGGGGTTGACAAAAAATATGCTTCTTGATACTGTTAGTGCAGTAATTCTACGCGTAAATTAAAAATAAAAAGTTAAGGGTTTTGGATTTTTTGCGTTTAACTCATAATTTATACATGGACATTGAAGGGGGGAATAATGACAAAGGCTGAGCTTATCGATAAGATAGCAGCGGGCGCCGGGATTAATAAGACAGAGGCTTCAAAAACAGTTGAAACAACTTTAAATTCAATAAAGGCATCATTAAAAAAAGGGCAAAAAGTTACGCTTGTCGGATTCGGAACATTCGCAACTTCAAAGCGTAAGGCAAGGAAAGGCCGTAACCCGAGGACAGGACAGATTATCAACATCCCCGCTACACGGGTGCCCAAATTTACAGCGGGCAAGGCGCTCAAAGATGCAGTAAAATAGTTATTCCTTCGATTATTACCCCGTTAAAAAAAATAACGGGGTTTATTTTATCTTCTTCTTTAACCGTCTCTTTATAAACGCTTCCTCATCTTCTTTATTTTTCAGCCGCCCCATAAGTTTTTCATCAAGGAGTTCTTCAAAAAGTTTCGAATAAAGCGGGCCTGGCTGCACACCCATCTTTTTAAGATCATTCCCTTTTAAAACAGGTTTTATTTTTCTTAATTCAATCAGATATCGCGATATGGACTTCTGCTTTTGCTTATCCCGGCCGACCGCCATCGAAAACAAAAGTGTTTCAAGATTGACATCTCTTAGAAGGCGATAGAGATCAACAGGATTACTTAGCGGGAGTTTCCTTAATATCTCCTTTGAATGAGATATTCCTTTCATTATCATTGAACTTATTTTAGGAGGAGCGGACAGCCTTTCAACCGCAGCCTTTCTTTCTTCGTCATCAAGGCCTGAAAGCAGCGCCATAAGATAGAGGATGCCCCTGTCAGGACGTTCTTCAAGAAAAAGCAGATCAAACCAAGCTAATGTCTCGAACATCGACTGGAGGGCTGATTCAAGATCGGCATTAAATGCAAGACCCGGATGTATTATTTTTAACAGGCCAAATTCAGAGAGTCTCTTGAGAGTTTCAACAGGCTCTGTTTCGGCAAACGCAATTAGAAGCTCTTCATAAAGCCTCGACCCCGAGAGCCTGTTGAACATATCCATCTTAATCGTTGATTTAATCAGATTTTCCGTATGCTTGCTCAGCTTGAAGCCAAACCTCTCTGAGAATCTAACTGCCCTGAACGCCCTTGTCGGGTCTTCTATAAAACTAAGGTTATGGATCACCCTGATAATCTTTTCCCTCAAATCCCTCTGCCCCCCGAAAAAATCTATCAGCAGCCCGAAATCCCTGGCATTGAGTTTCACGGCAAGGGTGTTGATCGTAAAATCTCTTCTGTAAAGGTCTTTTTTTATGGATGATGTCTCCACCTTTGGCAACGCGGCAGGCGATTCGTAATATTCTGTCCTGGCGGTTGCAATATCAAGTTTAACTTTGTCAGCAATTATCTTTGCCGTGCCGAACCTTTCGTGCGTTTTTACTTTCGCGTTCAGCCTTTTGCCCAGCTCCTTTGCGAATGAGATTCCGTCTCCCTCTGCAACAATATCTATATCAAGGTTTTCCTCGCCCCGTAACATGTCCCGGACCGTGCCTCCGACAAGATACGCGTTAATTCCGAGTTGATCCGCCACTTCTCCTGCAAGTTTAAGCAGATCATACATTTCCGGCGGGAATTTCTCCTTAAGAAGCAGGGCTATATTTCTTCCGATTGAGGGTTTTTCCGTTGTATCGGATTTTTCGAGCCTGCTCCGCCTTAAAAATTCCTCGTACATGGTTCTCAGCAGGTCTGTCCTTGTTATCGCGCCTATAATATTCCCATCCTCTACCACCGGCATAAATCTCTGGTTCTGTTCTATCATCATAAGCTCAATTTCCCTGATGGACGCGTCAGGGCTGACAGTTGCCGCATCGGTCGTGCAGAAATCCATTGCCTTGCTTTTCCCGAACCCGTGAAAGAGCGCTTTTTCAATTATCTCCCTTGATATCAGGCCGGCATACATGTTGTTTTTTATAACAGGAAGGACATTTACTCCATACTTTGTCATTATTGTTTCTATCTCTTTTATTGCGCTGTCCCAGCTTGTAGTTATTACGGGGCTTGTCATTATATCAGATGCTACCTTGCCGGGCCTTACATTTTCAACAATTATTCTCGTTAGCTTCTCTTCGAGCATTTCAAGCGATGCCTCTTTGACATTCGCGGAAGCTGCCATTGGATGCCCCCCGCCGCCAAACTCCTCTATTATATCCGCAACATTCACTTCAGGCACGCGGCTTCTCGCAACTATAAGCACCTTCCCTGCCATATCGAGCAGCACAAATAAGGCGTCTATGTCTTCCATATCCATTATCCTATGGGCAAGGTTCGCAGCATCGCCAAGATAATCTTCGCGCGATGCCTTTGCTATTTTAATTTTTATTTCTCCGACAACCATATCTCTTGACGACTGCACAAGTTCGTTAAGAAGATCAAGCTCTTCACGGCTCAACCCTACCTTGAGAAAACTCGAAACGATATTCAGGTTGGCTCCATGCCTGATAAGATACGCGACAGCAAGAATGTCTCTTTCTGTTGTTGATGGGAACATAAGCGAGCCTGTTTCCTCGTATATCCCAAGGCATAATATGGTCGCTTCCATCGGGGAGGGGTGAAGTTCTTTAGACTTCAATATATCTGAAAATATAGTCGCCGTGGCGCCAACCTCTTCTACAACCTCTAAAGTGCCCTTTATATCTCCCTTTGCAAAAGGGTGGTGGTCGTATATATGTATCTCAATGCCGGGCTTAGAGACAATCTCGGCAAATCTCCCTATCCTGCCCGGGCCTTTTGTATCAACAACAATCAGCCGCCTGATATTCGAGATATCAATGTCCCTGATGCGCTTGATTTCAACAGGCTTGAACGCCTCTATGAAGTCTCTGAGTTTTTTTTCCTGAGAGCCCGCAAACACTATCTGCGCGTCAGGATAAAGCTTCTTTGCAGCGACCATTGAGGCCAATGAATCGAAATCAGCGTTTATGTGAGAGGTTATTATATCCACAGGGGGGAGACGCCTACGGCGCCAGCAGATACTTTATTTTTACTGATGGGAATATGTCGGATAGTTCTTTTGGGAATTTGCTTCTTAACGCATCAAATATGGAAAACTTCTCTTTTTTGCTTATCACCTCGGGGTCTCCCTTTATTCCTGCAAGCTTTGCGGCAGCGGCAATAGCGTCTTCAAGGGTGCCGAGTTCATCAACAAGCCGCGCTTCAAGCGCCTGTCTGCCTGTGAATATTCTGCCGTCCGCAATCTTTTTCACCTCATCAAAAGGCATCTTCCGGCCCTCGGAAACAGCCAGTATAAATTGTTCGTGCACATCGTCAAGCACACCCTGCAATATTATCCTTTCCTCTTTCCCCATTTTCCTGAATACGGATGCTATATCCTTGTGCCTGCCGCTTTTTATCACTTCTGTCTTTACGCCGATCTTGCTCATCAGCCCTTCTATATTGGGTATCTCCATTATTACGCCTATCGAGCCTGTCAGCGTGCCGGGATTTGCGATAATCCTGTCGGCAGGGGCTGATACATAATAACCCCCGGATGCAGCGACAGAGCCCATTGAGACAACAACCTTCTTTTTTAAGGTCGCCTTCTTAACCTCGTCATATATTTCCTGAGACGGCGCAACAGCCCCGCCCGGGCTGTCCACTCGCAGTATAACGGCTTTTACCGACGGGTCTTTAATATACCCTTTTATCTCATCAACAGTATTCTTGGAATCCATTATCGGCCCCTCGATGCGGACAAGAGCAATTCTATCTCCGAGAGGGACGCTCCCGCGGAAAAAAACAAGCGCCAGACTTATACCTGCCAGCGCTACAAGAAGCACTGAAAAAACAATGCATACTTTTTTCATTCGGTTTCCTTCTTAACGTTTTTCATGCTAAGGCCGATCTTTCTTTCTCCGAGGTCAACCTTTATTATCCTCGCCCATAGCGTATCGCCCTCTTTCAGAGGCTCTTCCTTTTGCACAATCTCAGACGAGTAAATTAACCCCTCAACCTCGCCTCCGATTTCAACGAATATTCCAAAGTCCGTCAGCCTCAGAACCCTGATATTTACCTCGTCTCCAAGTTTGAATTTAGCGGGTATTTCTTCCAGCCACGGATCAGGCATAAGTTGTTTTATTCCTAATGCTATCCTCTCTTTATCAGGCTCTATGCTAAGAACAACCGCATCCGCTTTTTGGCCTTTTTTGATAACCTCCGAAGGATGCTTTATATGTTTTGTCCATGAGAGATCGGATATGTGTATCAAGCCATCCACGCCTTCAGGAAGGCCGACAAACACACCGAAATCAGTAATGCTCTTTACCTTGCCTGTTATTTTCTGTCCGATTTTATATTGCTGCGCGACAAGTTCCCATGGACTCGGCTTAAGTTGTTTTATGCTCAAAGAAAGACGCCGCTCGTTCTTATCAACCTTTAAAATAACCGCCTCTACAGTCTCTCCTATAGACAGGTATTTAGACGGATGTTTTGGCTTTGGCATCCAGTCAATCTCTGAAATGTGGACAAGCCCTTCTAGTCCCTTTTCAAGCTCTACAAATGCCCCGTATTCCGTTATGCTGACAACTTTTCCTTTTACCTTTTGGCCGGCAGGACACTTCTCATCAATAGAACTCCACGGGTCGGACTGCTTCTGTTTATAGCCTAATGTCACCCTCTTCTGTTCTTCATCGTATTTAAGGACGATAATATCGATCTCATCGCCGACTGCAAAGAATTCCGAGGGATGAGTTATCCGTCCCCATGATATATCAGATATGTGAAGAAGGCCGTCAATCCCGCCGAGATCAACAAAGACTCCGTAGTCCGTTATATTTTTTACAATGCCGTTGAGCGTCATCCCTTCCTTCAACTTGCCGAGCGTTTCTGTTTTTTTCTTTTGCCTTTCCTCTTCGAGAATCGCCCTGTGAGAGACTATGACATTTGATCTCTTGTTATTTATCTTCAGCACTTTAAACGGCATGCGCTTGTTAAGCAGGCTGTCAAAGTCCTTAACTGTTTTAATGTCCACCTGTGAGCCCGGCAGAAATGCCGTAATACCAGATATATCAACTGAAAGCCCGCCTTTTGTCTTCCCTGAAATTATCCCTTCCACAGCAAACCCTTTTTCCAACGCAGACTCAATAGTGCTCCACGACCTGACCTTTGTCGCCGCCTTTCTCGAAAGGTTAACCATTCCATTTGAATATTTACCGCCTGCAACATAAACTTCAATCTCATGGCCTTCCTGCAACCCTGAAATCTCTTCCAGTGAAAGTTCCTCTGCAGGAACGAATCCATCGGCTTTATAGCCGATATCAACAATAACCCCGTCCTGCTTTACGGCTATAACCCTGCCTTTTAATATCGCCCCTTCCTCGATGCTGTGAAATGTTTCCGCATAGAGTTTTTCCATCTCGCTGTTTTTAATGTCCATCACCCTTTTATCCTCCTGAAGGTCCTCAACTTTTTTATTATATCCTCAATTATCCAGTCAGGCGTTGACGCCCCTGCTGTGATGCCGACCTTTTTTATATTTTTAAACCATCCTGCTCTCAATTCATTGGCTGTTTCTATGTGATGGGTAGGAACAGACAGAGATTGACACAACCTTGCGAGTTGAGTCGTGTTTGCGCTGTTTTTGCCTCCCACAACAATCATCACATCCGCCTTTTTTGACATTTCCTCTGTTTCTTTCAGCCTTAGGGCCGTAGAGTTGCATATTGTATTATATACCTTTACGTTCTTTGCCTGCTCTATGACCTTTCCGAACAGTTTCTTTAACGCCTCCACAGGCTGAGTAGTTTGAACCACTATCCCTACATTGCGCTTAACAGGAGGCAGAGGTTCTTTGTCGTTGACAACGATAACGTTTTCGCCTGCATAACTCATCAGCCCCTGAACCTCAGGGTGCTCCCTGTCTCCAAGAATTATTACCTGATACCCTTCTTCTTTAAGGAGTTTAGCATAATGCTGAGCCTTTTTCACGAAGGGACAGGTTGCGTCAACCACCCCGCACCCCGCATCGGCTATCCTGTTCATAAGTTCAAGAGGGATGCCGTGCGTCCTGATTATGATGGATTTTATTCCACGCGTGCCTATATCTTTAATAGGCGAAATCCCTTTTTTCTTAAGTTCGTCTATTACCTGAGGGTTATGTATAATAGGCCCCAGAGTATATGTGCCTTTTTGTTTTTTCTTTGCCATATCAAAGGCGATATCCACCGCCCTTTTTACGCCGAAACAAAATCCCGCTGTCTTAGCAACTATTATTTCCATTGCTCACCCGGTGAGAATTCAAAATTTAAAATTGAAAATTTAAAGTAATGGAATTCCATAATTTTTAATTTTGCATTTTGCTCTTTAAATTGCTTATCTCCTTCATTATATCATTCCCTATCTTATCCTGAAAATCTTTTCCGCGTGAGGCGAATGTTTTTCCTGACTCTATCGGCTTCCCGAAGATTACTCTTATCTTTGACAGCCGTATGAACCTTGAGCCTGCCGGCAGCGCCTTGTCAGTGCCGTCAATATAAGCGGGAACAACCTTTGCCCCTGAAAGCGATGCTATCAGGACTGTCCCTCTCTTTGCGTCACGCAGGCTGCCGTCTCTGCTCCTTCCGCCTTCGGGAAACATAACTATC
>Ga0172368_10005243_pt1 | contig 14577 bp, 8 predicted proteins | sample Lak11m_FD_114540 | JGI IMG/M metagenome (GOLD analysis project Ga0172368, IMG submission 114540) | Freshwater microbial communities from Kabuno Bay, South-Kivu, Congo - kab_022012_11m | ecosystem: Environmental > Aquatic > Freshwater > Lake | place: Democratic Republic of the Congo: South-Kivu...
CCACGAGCCAGCCCAGATCTTCGCGATCGCGGCGGATGGCACGCGCCCACCGATCCAAGGTGCTGCAACGGTCGACGACGCGCAGCGCGTGCCACGCGGCCTGCGCACCCTGGGCCACAGCGACCGCGATGGCGACGTCTGCGGCATCCGACATGACGACATCGCCCAATGCCTTGGCATGCCGTGGATTGTCCACATCGAGAACGATTCCCGTCGAGGCATCGCACCAGTGCGCGCCGATCCAGTTGCGTGCGGTGCCGTAGGAGGCAAGATCGTCACCGCGTCCAGAAAGCGCAGGTAGTTCCTCGGGCAGCAGCGGCACGTCCTGCGCTGCCTCCGCCTCACCGGCTACCTCGCACGGGGGTTGGGCGATCTCGATCGGTTGCGCTGATTCTGACATGGCGAAGTCCTCCGCGCCGTGGTGTCGCACGAATCGGCCGTCTGCGGTAGGGGGGTCGCGCCTTGCTGCCCGCGGGTGAATCGCACATGCTGCCGCGCGCCTGCGGGTCCGCGCGGGAAGGTCAGATCGTGCCGCTCCCCGCCCTCGACAATCCGACGCAGCGTGGTCGCGGTGTGGCGCTCATGGCCGCGGGAGGCCTGTTGTTCGCGGGCATGGGAGCCATGGCCAAGCTGGCCAGCCCCTCGGTGCCCACTTTCGAGTTGGTGGCCGCCCGATCTGCGATCAGTTGGCTCGTCGTCGAGCTGATGCGCCGCGGCGCGAAGATGCCACTGCAGTTTCAAGATGTGTCAATGCTGATGACGCGCTCGGTCTCGGGATTCGTGGCCATCGCCGCCTACTTCTACGCATTGCGCTACATTCCGCTCGGCGATGCCGTGCTGCTGAACAACGCTTCGCCTGTGCTGACTTCCATTGGCGCGGTGTGGCTGCTGGGGGAGCGCATGACGACGTCCAAAATTATCGCCATGGCCGCCTCGATGGTCGGCGTCTGGCTGCTCGTGCAAGATCGCACCGGTGTGCTCGAAAGCCGCGGCGCGCTGGTCGGGGCGGCGTCCGCCGTGGCCGCGGCGGTGGCGCTGGTGTCGCTGAAGGTGGCAACCCGGCGCAACCGTTCCCTGATCGTGGTGTGGTGTCTTGCGGGCGTATCGACGTTGGGTTCCTTGCTCCTGATCGACCAGGACTGGGTCTGGCCCGATGGTCACGAATGGCTCTTGCTCCTGGGAACCGGCGTACTGGCCAGCGCTGCACAAGTGCTGATGACAATGGGCTATCGCGTGCTCGATGCGTCGGAGGCGAGCGTGTACTCCTACTTGACCCCGGTGTTCGCGGTTGGGATCAGTGCGTGGCTGTTCCACCAACCGCCGACCGTTGCGACAGTTCTGGGCGGCGCGCTCATCGTGGCATCTGGCGCTGCTGTCGCATGGCAGAGCCGGCACGCGCCAGAGCGAGCATGAAGGCCCTGGTTCTCGGCCTGTGAAACGACAGGTCAAGGAGACGACTTGCATGCGCCTCGATCGCTATGTCAGCCAAAGTACGGGAATGCCCCGCAGCCACGCGACACCGCTCATCCGCGGCGGGCAGGTGACTGTGGACGGCGCCGCGGTGCGCGACCCGGGCGCGCAGATCGTGGCGGGCCGCGACAAGGTGACCGTGCGCGGCGTCCTCTTGCGCGAGCCGGGGCACCTGCTGTTGATGATGCACAAGCCAACAGGCGTCATCACGTCGACCGAACAAGGGCCGCAGCCGACCGTGATGGGGCTGGTGCCGACGCCGCTGCGCCACCGCGATCTCGCGCCCGTCGGCCGCCTGGACAAGGACACGACCGGCCTGCTGCTCTTGACGACCGACGGTGGTCTCAACCACGCGCTGACGCATCCGCGTCGGCATGTCGAGAAGGCGTATCTGGCTGAACTGGAATGCGAACTGCCTTCGGATGCCGAGGCGCGTTTTGGGCAAGGCCTCGTGTTGCCGGACGGTACCGCGTGCAAGCCGGCGGTGCTCGAGCGCCTCGGGCCGCTGCAAGTGCGCGTCCTGTTGCGTGAAGGTCGCTTCCATCAGGTCAAGCGCATGATCGCCGCATGCGGCAGCACGGTGCTGCTGCTGCACCGCGAACGCATCGGCGCACTGTGGCTGGACGCGACGCTGCCCCCGGGTGGCGTGCGCGAATTGCGAGCGGAGGAAGTGAGGCTTCTCGGCGTCGGCACTGGGCTCGCGGCGGCGAATACGGTAGAACCCGTTGCCGCGCATCTGGAGACCGTCCAAGACGATGGCTGATTCCCCCTTCGTGTCCATGGCGCCGCAGGTCACGTTGCTCGCCGCCTTCGATCGGCCCTACGAGCACGCCGTGGCCGCCGCGCGCACCTGTTACAGCTCAAGAGGCATCGTTTCTGTGGATGATGTCTCGGGCATCGGTCTCGATCCAGAGCGGCAAGCACAGCGCATCGCCTTGCGCGACCGCATCGCAGACAGCACGTGGAAGGCCGGCCACCATACGACGCTGCAGCATGGCCACGTTCAGTTCGGTCTCGACCGCGTGTCGCGTCAGTTCGTGTGGAGCTTCCTACACGCCCACCCTTTCTACAACAGCGAGCAAGTCAGCCAGCGGTATGTGGAAGTCACGCCGGGACGCGTGGCCGTGCCCGCGCTGCGGCCCCAGGCATTGGCGGTCTATCAACGCGCCGTCGCGGACCAGATGGCCGACTACCGCGCGCTGATCGATCTGCTGGAACCTATTGCTGCACAAGCGTATTTCTCTGTCTTTCCCGCCCGCGCCAAGCATGGGGAAAAATGGCATGCCGCAGTGCACAAGCGTGCCCAGGAGGTCGCGCGCTACGTCCTGCCGGTGGCGACGCATACCTACCTCGTGCATACCGTCAGTGTGCTGACTTTGCTTCGCTATCGGCGCCTGTGCCAGGAGCCGGACACACCCGTCGAGGCGCGCCTCGTCATCGACGCCATGTGCGACGCCGTGTTCCAGCACGATCCGCTGCTGGCCCGGCTCGACGTCGAACCGCTTGCGCCTTGCGATCTGCCGTTGTCGCGGGATCTCGGGCGTGAGGATGGCGCGCTGCAGCAGGCTCAAGCCCATGAATTCGATGCAGAACTGAATGGGAAGACGTCGATTCTCGTCGCCCGTTTTGGTGACAATCAACGCCGGATTGCCGATGCCGTGCGCGAAGTGCTCGGGCTGCCGCGCGTGGCCCTGACCGACGAGGCGGCGATCGCGAGGGCACTGGATCCGCGTCAGAACACGTTGCTGGGTGAAGCGTTGAATACGACGACGGTTTCGAAGATCGGCCGTACGCTGCATGCCGCACACTATGCCTTCAAGAAGCGCATCAGCCACGCCGCGGACAGTCAGGATCAGCGCCACCGCATGACGCCGGCTTCGCGACCGACGCTGCTCGCCTACCTCAGCTCGCGGCCGGATTACGTTGTGCCACGCCTGGTTGAGCACGCCGGTGGCGATGTGGCGCGTCGCTACCACGACGCGATGGCGCGGACGTGGCAGGCGATCGATCACTTGCGCGCGCTCGACGTGCCGGCGCAGTGGCAGGCCTATCTGCTGCCCAACGCGGTGTCGCTCCGCTTCACGGAGACGGCCGATCTGGCGGCACTGCGACACAAGCTCATGATGCGCCTGTGCTACAACGCGCAAGAGGAAATCTGGCAAGCGAGTTTGGATGAAGCCGAGGCCATCGCGACTGTGGAGCCGCTCATCGGTCGGCACCTGCTTGCGCCGTGCGGCGTGAGGGCCGCGGCGGGAATCCGGCCGTACTGTCCAGAAGGGGACCGCTATTGTGGTGTGCCGGTATGGACACTGGAGCGCAAAGACTGGTCGCGCTTGCTGTAGGGAATGCCCGGGGACTGTCGCAGCTTTGAATGTGGCACCTGGATGAACCGGGTGGGCCATGCGAGCGTCGAAGGTCGATGGAACCGGCCACAAAGCGGAACCGGGCGGCGGCGAACGTGGCATTTCGAGGATCCTTCGGGCAGACTCCGCCTGTTTGGTCGCTCTGGAGGGCTCGGATGGTGGCAAAGCGTGTCTTGAAGGCTGCACGGTTCGTTCCCCTGGCCGCAGCGCTGCTGGTGTCGCTGTGTCCTTGCAGCCTTGCCTTGCCTGCTGCAGCCGCGCCTGGAAAGACTGCTGGTCCAAAGACCATCGCGCCTGCGGACTTGCGCGCGGGAATGAAAGGCTATGGCTTGACCGTCGTGCGCGGCACCGCCATCGAGCGCTTCAACATCGAGATCATCGGAGTGCTGCAAAACGCCATGCCGCAACAGGACATGGTGCTGGTGCGCTGCTCAGGCCTGAACCTCGAACACAGTGGCATCGTCGCGGGCATGAGCGGCAGCCCGGTCTTCGTCAGCGATGCGCACGAGGGCGACCTGCTCGTCGGCGCGTTGTCCTACGGTTTTCCCTTCAACAAGGATCCGGTCGCCGGCGTCACGCCGATTGCCAACATGTGGCCGGAATTGGAGCGCAAGCTCGTGCCTGTGCCCGTCAACCAGCGCATTGTGCCGGCGCCCACGCCGACCGCCGCGGCAGTGCATCTGCCGACGGGAACCGAGATGCTGCCTGTCGCGGTGCCCTTGGTGCTGGCGGGATTCGATCCGCAAGTCGCTGAATCAATGCGCGAACCACTGAGAGAGATGGGTTTCCCCTTGGTCCAGTTGGCGACAGGCGGCACGACACGGACGACGCCAACACCGCGGTTCGAGCCGGGCTCGGCCATCTCCCTCACCCTGGCCCGCGGCGACATCGCGATGACGGGCATCGGCACGGTGACCTGGGTCGATGGCGATCGCTTCATCGCATTCGGTCATCCATTCAAAGGCTTGGGACAAGTGCATTTGCCAGTGGGCGGTGCGGACATTCAGTGGATCCTCAGTTCACAGTCGTCGTCCTTCAAGATGGGCAGCGCGCTGGCCGATTCGGGCGTGTTGGATCAGGATCGTCAGTCAGCTATCGCGGGGCGCATGAATGCGCGCGCGACGATGGTGCCCATCCGCGTCGCCGTCACCAACCGCGACCGCAAGGATTCGCACACGTGGAACGTGGAAGTCACAGATCAACCGTTGTTTTTTCCGATGGCGGCCGCGATGGTCATGGGCAACGCGGTGCGCAGTTCCGAGCCGATCGCCGAGAATGTCGCGCTGGCGATGAAACTGCACTTCGATTTGGGCAAAGCGCACGCCCCCATCGACATCGAGGAGGCCGTGACCGGACTGTCGGGCATGGCATCGGTCGGCGAAATCAGCGGCCTGGTCATGAATGTGGCCAAGACGTTGGTCTACAACGGATTTGAGCGCCTGCGCGTCGAGCGCATTGATGCCACCTTTGAGGTATCGGACGACCGCAACATCGCATTCCTGGAAGCAGTTCGTGCTCCCAGCGAGGAAGTCGAGACCGGTCAGCCCATCCCGCTGCGCGTGCGGCTCAACCGGCCGAACACCGACTCGGTGTGGGTCACCCTGACCTTGCCGCCGCTCAGCCGTGATCTGGCGGGGACGACGCTGCAAGTCCAGGTGGGGCCAGAGAAAGGCATGGCGCCCGAGCAGCCGGAACCCGCGGACATCGAGGACGTGTTGCAGTTCTTGCGCGCGCAGATTCCGCGCAATCGCCTCGCCGCCGTGGTGACGTTGCCGGAACCCACCGTGATGCTGCGCGGCGCACGCCTTGTCGGCCTGCCGCTGGCGGTGCGCGACGAAATAGCCGGCCACCAAGTGCAAGTGCGTGCTGGCAAAGAGACCGTGCGCACCCACATCGACGTGCCCTGGACCCTGAACGGCAGCATGACGCTCAAGCTGCGCGTTCGTGCCCTGCCCTAGCCTGCGCCGTCCGATCATCTGAGGCTTATCATGCATCTTCGCCCTATTCTTGTGTCGTGTGTCGCGTTGGCGTGGCTTTTCTGCGCCATACCCGCGCACGCGAGCCAACCAGCCGTATGGAACTACGCGGACGAAAACGACTTTCGTCGCGGCAACCTGGACGGCCTGGCACTGCATCCGACGCTGGGAGTGTCCATCGCGCCCAAGCTGGCCCGTACCGGCGTCGAAGCCGACTTCATCCATTGCTGGCTGCGCGACGGCAACAAGTTGTGGCTGGGCACGGGGTTGGAGGGTCGCATCTTCGTATTCGAAGACGGCAAGGTGCGCGAGGTGGCCAAGATCGACGCGCCGCTGGTCACGGCGATGGTCAGCGACGGCTCGGGCGGCATCTATGCGGCCGTGGTTGGCAAGGGCGAGATCGTTCATGTCGGATCCGACTTCCAGCTGTCACCATTCGTCAAGTTGACAGATGTCAACCACGTCTGGGCGCTGGTCAAGCGCGGCGGCACGTTGCTGGCCGGAACAGGCCCGGGTGGCAAGGTCATGGCCATCGATATCGCCAGCAAGACCGTGAAATTGTACGCAGAAACCGGCGCAGATCACGTCCTGGTACTCATTCCGGATGGCGATACGCTGGTTGCCGGTACCTCAGATACGGCGATGCTGCTGCGCATCAGCGGCGAAAAGCAAGTGCGCGCGTTGGCTAGTTTTCCCGGCGCGGAGGTGCGCAGTGTCGTGCGATCCGGCAAGAGTCTGTACGCGGTTGTGAACGGCGGGCAGACCGCAGTGCCGCTGGCAAGTCTGAAGCCTACCGCTGAAAGGCCTGGCGCGGCCGCGGCCGCGAAGCCAGCATCTGGCGTCAAGTCGGGCAAGGAGGCGGCTGCCAAGGGCAAGGGCGCCGTTTGGAAGCGCAGCGACGACGGCATCGTGTCGCGCGTCTTCCTGTCACCCGAGGGAATGCTGAGTGAAATAGGCGTAGTGGGCAAGAGCCTGGTGGTCGGCGCCGCGCGCGGCGGTCGCGTGGTCATCGGCGATGATTTCGGCGACGTGCAGAGCCTGTTCGACTTGAAGGAAGAGGAAGTGCTCGGCATCGAGACGGGGCCGAAGGGGCCGAGCACGTTGCTCACCGGCAAGTCGGCGGCGGTGTACACGGTCGGGGCAGGACAAAGCGCTGCGATCTTCACAACAGACGTGCTGCAGGAAACGGGTTCGGCCCAGTGGGGCCGCGTCGAGACGGTGGGCGAAGGTGCGCTCGAGGTCGAGTCGCGCAGCGGCTTTTCCGACACGCCAAATGATACGTGGAGTCCCTGGCAACCGCTGCAAAACGGCATCATCCAGAGTCCGCCGTCGACGTGCCTGCAAGTACGCGTCAAGTTGGCAACAGCGCAGAGCCGGCTGACAGAACTGAAGATTCACCGGCAGGTGGCGAACCGCACGCCGCTGATCACCAAGATCGATGCGGCTACGGCCAAGGCCAAGGGAATCATTACGCTATCATGGGTAGCGGAGGATCCGGACGCCGACGAGCTCGGCTACGTCGTGCAATACCGGCCGCGCGGCACCAAGCAATGGCTGATGCTGCACGATCGCCTGTATACGAAGAAAACCATTGACTTGCTGCCGACGGACATGCCCGATGGCTGGTACGAAGTCCGCGTCGAGGTAACGGATCGGCCGGCGAACGGGCCGCGGGCGGCCAAGGCAACTGCGCGCATTTCCAAGCCGTTCCTGGTGGATCGCGGCGATCCAGACGCGACCGCGGAGGTCAAGGGGCGGCTGGTCCAGGGCGTCGCGACCGATGCGACCTCTAAGATCACGAAGGTCGAGGTGTCGCTGGACGGCGCGCCCGCTGAGGTCGCTGCACCGCGCGATGGGATCTTCGATTCGCCTCAGGAGGCATTCGAACTGGAACTGCCGGCTGAGGCTGCCCAGGGACACCATACGGTGTTGATGACGATTACGGATGAGGCTGGCAACACGCGCGCACTGCGGTTGACGTATTGACAAGGCCGCGGCTGCTTCACGCCACCTCGCAAGCTCCGGCATCCAATCGATGCGCATCGCACCCGCTTCACCGCTGAGACGCTACGGGTCGCCTCGGCACAGCTTGCAGTCTCCGTGCGCTGTTGCCTACTCTTTGGACGAAGTCTGCGCACCTGTGTCGCGCCGTCGCGCACCATCGGAGGTCTGCCATGGCATCCGCCCCAGCCGCAGTGCCGCGCCGCCTGCGCGCGCTTTTGCTTGCCCTTGCACCCGCCCTGCTCGCCGTCGCCGCCGCGTGTGCCTTGGCGCACTCCGAGGATGAAGCCCAAAGCCATGCGCTGGCAGAGAAACCCGGCGGCCCTTCGTCGTTGCCGCCGATGCCGTCTGCGCCGCCGTTGCTGCTGCCGGCGCCCGCGCCGACGACGCATGCGCCTGTGCCGCAACCGGGCGGCGAGGTGGCGCAGAGCATTTCGGATGTCGCCGAAGCTGCCGTCAAGAGCGTCGTCAACATTTCGACGACGCGCACCGTGCATCCGCGCATGAGTCAGGATCTGCTGTTGGATCCCTTCTTTCGCGAGTTCTTCGGCCGGCGCTCGCCACACGCGGACATGCGGCAGACGAGCTTGGGATCCGGGGTCATCGTAACGGTCGACGGCGTCGTTCTCACCAACAACCACGTCGTCGAAAAGGCCACGACGATTCGTATCAAGCTCAGCGACGGACGTGAATTCGATGGCAAATTGGTGGGAGCCGATCCACGAACCGACCTCGCCGTGGTGCGCCTCGCGGACAAGGTCCGGGATCTGCGTCCGCTGCCCATGGCGGACAGCGACAAGGTCCGGTTGGGCGAACAGGTGCTGGCGATCGGCAGTCCTTTCGGCATGTCGCAGACCGTGACCATGGGCATCGTCTCGGCGAAGGGCCGCGCCGATGTCGGCATCGCAGACTTCGAAGACTTCATCCAGACGGACGCGGCCATCAATCCGGGAAACTCTGGTGGCGCTCTCATCAATTTGCGGGGCGAATTGATCGGCCTCAATACTGCGATCCTCACCCACGGCAGCGGCGGCAGTCAGGGAGTCGGATTCGCCATTCCAAGCAACATGCTGCGGCCCATCACCAACACGCTGCTGGCTGGTGGGAAGATCTCACGCGGCTGGCTGGGCGTTGCAATCCAAGACCTTGATCGCAACCTGCAGCAGGCTTTGACGATCAATGAACCGGGCGTGCTTGTCTCGGAGGTCGAAGCGCACAGTCCCGCGCAGGCCGCCGGTCTGAAGCGCGGCGACGTGATCGTGGGCGTCGACGGCCACGTGACGGACACGGTTGGGCGGCTGCGCAACCTTGTGGCAGGTCGCGGTTCGGGCGCGAAAGTGAAGGTGGACGTGGTGCGCGATGGCAAGCCGCAGAAACTGGAGGTCACGCTGGGCGTGGCGCCGGAGCGCCGCACGCCCGTGGCCGGCGAGCCAGAAGAACATGCAGGACTGCGCGGTCTGTCTGTCGTGCCGCTCGACGAAAGCATGCGTCGCCACCTGGACGTTCCGGCGAACGTGCCGGATGGACTCGTGATTGACGGCGTGGCGCCCGACAGTCCGGCTGCGAGCGCAGGGCTGCAGGAGGGCGATGTCATTACGCAGGCAAACCGCCAACCGGTGACGACGCCAGGGGCTTTTGCGGAGACGGTGCGCAAGTCTTCGGGCCCCTTGCTGCTGCTCGTGATACGCGAGGGTCGGCCGCGCTACTTCGCGGTAGCCCCTTGAGAGGATAGGAGCCGATGATCAGAGGAGCGAAGGCATGCCCTGCCGCACATCCGCGCCGAGGTGCCGCACGAACCAGTCGCGGGCCAGTCGCGCCACCTGTTCCAGGGCGCCCGGCTCCTCGAACAAATGCGACGCGCCCGCGATGATTTCCATCTTCTTCTCGCAGGTCAATTGCGCCAACGCCTGACGATTCAGTTCCAGGACAGGGGTGTCCGAACCGCCGACCAAGAGCAGCGTCGGCGCGCGGACTCGTGGCAGCGCGTCGCCCGCAAGATCTGGTCGGCCACCACGCGATACCACTGCGGCAGTCGCTGGTTGCCGTGCCGCGGCCAGCAGTGCCGCGGCCGCACCAGTTGACGCGCCAAAGTAGCCCACACGCAGATCCCGTCTCGCCTCTGCCAATAGCCATTCCGATGCACCGACAAGCCGGCGCGTGAGCAGTTCGATGTCGAAGCGCACGTGTCCTGAAAGCGCTTCCGCCTGCTCTTCCAGCGGTGTGAGCAGGTCCAGCAGCAACGTTGCCAGGCCGCCCTCCTGGAGCGCCTGGGCGACGAGGCGGTTGCGGGGACTGAAGCGACTGCTGCCGCTGCCGTGAGCGAAAATTACGCATCCGCGGGCAGTTTCCGGCAAGACGAGGTTGCCGAGCAGCGTGGCCGAACCGCTCGGAATATGGACATCGCGGTCGATGATTGGGCGCATGGGAGCCTCCTTGTGCGTTCAGCATCTGCATCGCGCGTGCCGGGATCAAGAATGGCTGGCGTTCATCTTGAGCGCACGCCCGGTGGGGCGTATGCTGCGGCGAACGATTCGCACCAACCGATGTCAGCGCGCCGCGGGCGAGCCAATCGCCTGTAGTGCCTTGTGTTCTCTGCAAAGGAGGTCGCATGTCGACGTACAAACAGGTCTCGTTCCGCTCCGCCGCACGCGAGAAGATTCTGCGCGGTGCGTGTGCGCTCGCGGATGCCGTGCGCGTGACGTTGGGCCCCAAGTCCAAGAGCGTGCTGATTGGCCACAAATGGGGAAAACCCATTATCTGCAACGACGGCGTGACGATCGCCAAGGAACTTGGGCTGCAGGATCCAGAGGAAAACCTGGGCGTCCAAGTTCTACGCGAAGCAGCTGAACGGACTGGCGATGCTGTCGGTGACGGCACGACGACTGCGACGCTCTTGGCGTATGGCATTTATGCCGACGGTTTGCGCAACATCGCTGCCGGTGCAAGCGCGATCGACTTGAAACATGGCCTGGATCGCGGCCTGCGCGTCGCCGTCGAGGGCCTGCGAAAGCAGTCGCGCCCGGTCGAGACGCAAAAAGAACGTGCCCAAGTCGCGACGATTGCAGCGCACAACGACGCAGCGATGGGCGAATTGGTCGCGCAAGCAGTGGCCAAGGTGGGGTCAGAGGGCGCCATCACCGTCGAGGAAGCAAAAGGCACAGAAACCACACTTGAATCTGTCGAGGGCATGCAGTTCGATCGCGGCTATTTATCGCCGTACTTCGTCACAGATGGGGAGAAAAGCCAGGCCGTTTTGGAGGACGCCGTCATTCTCCTCTACGATCGGCGTGTCGGAGGCATGAAGGACCTGCTGCCGTTGTTGGAAGATATTGTCAAGGAAGGGAAATCGCTGCTGGTCGTTGCCGAGGAAGTCGAAGGCGAGGCCCTGGCGACGCTCGTAGTCAACAAGATTCGCGGCACGCTGCAGTGTGCGGCGGTCAAGGCGCCGGGCTTCGGCGATCGGCGGCGCGAGATGCTGCGCGACATGGCCGTACTGACGGGCGGCGTCGTGATTTCTGAGGAATTGGGCAAGAAACTGGAGCATGTCGCCTTCGCGGATCTCGGTCAGGCGCGGCGCGTGGTGATGGACAAGGACTCAACGACCCTCGTCGGCGGCGCCGGCCAACGCCATGCGATTGACGCGCGTTGCGGCGAGATACGCAACCAGATCAAAGATGCGACATCGGACTACGACCGCGAAAAGCTGGAGGAACGGCTGGCGCGACTTGCCGGGGGCGTGGCGGTGATCCGGGTCGGTGCACCGACAGAAGCCGAGCTCAAGAGCCGCAAGGAAGCCTTTGACGATGCGATTCACGCGACCAAGGCAGCGGCGGCCGAAGGCATCGTGGCGGGCGGCGGTCTGGCGCTGCTGCGCGTCATCGCGGCGGTCGACAAAGAGGCGCAGGCTACAGAGGGCGACGAACGCACGGGGCTGCGGATGTTGAAACATGCCCTCGAGGCACCCGCGCGCCAGATCGCCGAGAACTCGGCGCTCGATGGCGGCGTCGTCGTCGAGAAAATGCGCTCCGGCACAGGCAATCTGGGTCTGGATGCGTCGACGGGACAGTACGTCGACCTGTTCGAGGCCGGCATCATCGACCCGACGAAAGTCGTGCGCGTGGCTCTGGAAAACGCCGTGTCGGTGGCGAGCGTGCTCCTGCTGACCGAGGCCACGCTGACCGAAATCGAGGAACCCACCGCAACCGAGCATGGCGCGCAAGCCGAAAGTCTGTGAGAACGCGGAGGACCGCCGCTGCTGCCCGGGCGGCAGGATTTGCCCACAAAGAACCATGTCTTCGCCTTCTTCCCTGGACGAGCTTGGCGGCGCTTGCGACGCTGTCGCCCAACCTGCCCGCCCTGCCCGCCGGAGGCTCTTGCGATGACCGACCCCTCGGCGCCTCTGCCGCTGAACACGAGCAACCTCGCCTTCGGCGAAGCGCAATATGCGAAATTTCATCGTGATCCCACTAGCGTGCCGGCAGATTGGCGCGCCTGGTTTGCCGAATTGGACCGGCCTGTGTTGACCGGTGCAGCGTACGGTGCCGACGCCGAGCCCCTGTCGGAAGTGGCGCTGGAAGCGGCGCTGGCGCAGCCCGCCGTGAGCGGCGATGTCACTGCCCGGCGTGCAGCCGTGCTCGGATCGTTTCATCTTTTCCAAGGTTTGTCGGCGGACGATCTGCGACCCATGGCCGCGATCGCCGGTGAAGTGCGCTTCCGCGCCGGCGAGCGGCTCTACCGCGAAGGCGATCCCGGCGAGAGCCTGTACGTCGTCACGGCTGGCGCGCTCGCCATCTGGCATGCAGGCGAGATGCTTGTCGAAGTCGGTCCCGGCAAGGCGACCGGCGAGTTGGGATTGCTCTACGGCCAGCCACGCACGGCCGATGTCCTCGGAGCCAAAGACGGAACGGCGCTGCGCATTCGCCGCCAGGACCTGGAGCAACTGCTCGACGACCACGGCCCGCTTGCGCGGCGCATGATGCAGAACGTCGCGCAGAAGCTGGCAGAATCCAACCTGCGTCAGGAACGCGTCGACATGCTCATCCGCGTCTTTCGCGTGCGCGGCCATGTGATTGCCCAGTTGGATCCGCTCGGCCACGGTCAGGCGAGCCATCCGGAATTGGAGCTGGCGCATAATGGCTTGGGACAAGCAGACTTGGACCTGACTTTCTCCTGCCGGACGATGCGCGGCGCGCCGGTGCTGACGCTGCGGCAGATCGTCAAGCGCCTCAAGACGACCTATTGCGGGCCGATCGGCGTGCAGTACATGCACATCGACGATCCGGAGAGCAAGGACTGGCTTCAGGCGCGCATGGAAACGACGGAAAACCGCCGGAATCTCAGTCGCGATGAACAAGTGCGCATCTTCACGAAGTTGACTGACGCCGAAGTGTTCGAATCCTTCTTGCAGAAGAAGTACGTCGGCGCCAAACGTTTCTCGCTCGAAGGTGGCGAATCCCTGATTCCACTGCTGGATCTCGCGCTCGAGGCCGCAGGCGCGCAAGGCATCGAAGACGTGGTCATCGGCATGGCCCACCGCGGCCGCCTCAACGTGCTGGCGAACATCGTCGGCAAGAGTCCGCAACAGATCTTTCGTGAATTCGACGACAAAGCGCCAGACCAACACATCGGGCACGGCGACGTGAAATACCACCTCGGACATTCGGGCATGCGCGCGTTGCCGGACGGCCGTACGATGCGGGTGCACCTTTGCTTCAATCCGTCGCACTTGGAGTTCGTCGGACCCGTGGTGGCCGGGCGCGTGCGAGCGCACCAGGACCGGCTGGGCGACACGGCGCGTTGTCGCGCGCTGCCCATCGTGATCCACGGCGACGCGGCGATGGCCGGCCAGGGAGTGGTCCAGGAACTGCTGAACATGAGTCAGCTTCCTGGCTATGCGGTCGGCGGCACGGTGCACATTGTCGTCAACAACCAGATCGGCTTTACGACACCGGTAGAGGCTTCACGATCATCGCACTATGCGACCGATGTGGCCAAGATGCTTCAGGTTCCCATCTTCCACGTCAATGGCGAGCACCCGGAAGGCGTCGCGCAAGTCGTCGAACTCGCGATGGACTTTCGCGCCCGTTTCCATCGGGACGTGGTCATCGACATGTACTGCTATCGCCGACACGGACACAACGAAGGCGACGACCCGACATTCACGCAACCGCTGATGTATCAAGCAATTCGGGCGCGCAAGTCCGTGGTGGAAGGCTACCTCGATCACCTGCTCGGTCTGGGTGGGCTGACGCGTGCGGAAGCGCAGGACATTGCCCAACAAAGTCAGCAACGTCTGGAGTTGGCGCTGTCGCATGCCCGGGCGCAGCAGCCGCTCGTCGAGACGCCGCGACCGCACACGCCATGGAGCCATTACCGCGGCGGCAAGGATCGCGACGTGCCGGAAGTGGAGACGGCGCTGGCCGCAACGCGTCTGTCGGATCTGGTGCTGCGCCAGACGCGGCTGCCAGGCGACTTCACGCCACACCCGAAGATCCAGAAATTGCTTGACAATCGTCGCGAGATGGCTGAGGATCGCAAGGCCCTGGATTGGGGTACCGGTGAGGCGCTGGCGCTCGCGTCCATCGCCGCCGAGGGTCGACACGTGCGCCTGTCGGGCCAGGATGTCGGACGAGGCACATTCAGTCACCGTCACGCGGTGTTGCACGACTTCGCCGATGGTCACATCTACACGCCGCTCCAGCACATCGCGCCCGATCAGGGTGAGGTCGAGATCTGGGACAGTCCGCTGTCGGAGACCGGTGTGCTCG
>Ga0172368_10005246_pt1 | contig 14573 bp, 13 predicted proteins | sample Lak11m_FD_114540 | JGI IMG/M metagenome (GOLD analysis project Ga0172368, IMG submission 114540) | Freshwater microbial communities from Kabuno Bay, South-Kivu, Congo - kab_022012_11m | ecosystem: Environmental > Aquatic > Freshwater > Lake | place: Democratic Republic of the Congo: South-Kivu...
GTCATGTTCACTAACCCTATAACCAAGCAGTTTGCTATAAAAAATGATTTACCTACTATTGACCTTACTAAGGCAACGAGACAGAACGAGAAGTAACGTGATGCAACGAGATTCACGTGTAAATTACCGTAAATAGCCTTTTTTAACTCCACTATCTTTTACTATACATATGTGAAAGTAAAAGCATTAAATTCAAACAACAAATCCAAAAGGATACAGCCTAACATAGCTTCTATATACCCTATGGATGATACCCAAAAGATTGCTAAGTTACTTTCAATCTTTATACAAATTGATAGAAGGTTAAACTCTAAAACTCTATGATAGATACTATATCCTTAACATTTTCTCATAATGACTTTGAAATTTTGAACCATAAGCTTTTTACCCCATCCAGTAGAGGATTATTTGAACGACCTTATCTTGAGTTTGGGCACTCCCCTTTTATTAAGTGTGTTTATAACCCAACAAGCAAAGATCTTTTAAGGTATCCATATCTTCCAAGACTAACTCTTATCAAAGCAGTGAGATCAGGAGGATATTCTATATTATTAAAGGTAGAGTTTTCTGCACCTAAACTTCTATACGGTAATAACTTTGATGAGCTAGAAGAGGCAGATTTCCCCAAGGTTGTATCTAAACTTTATGAGATATTAAAATACCTACAAATAAATATAAGAAATATTGAAAACGCTAATATTTCAACAATACATTACTCTAAAAACATTATTCTAACCGACTTCTCCACTCCCTACGGCACATTGAATGAAATTTCAAAGGTAAATGTCACTAAACTACTAGATATTGATGGAAAAGACTTTAGAAACGGCGGTCATGCTCTAAAATACCATAGTAACGACTACGAAGTAATATTTTATGACAAGCTTAAAGACTTACAAAAGGCTAAAATTTCAGATAAACGATCTATCGAACGTAACAATAGCGTGCAATTATCTTTGTTTGATACCTATAAGATTAAAAATCCATTTGAGGTTTTTAGAATCGAAGTACGTCTTGGAAATAGAAAAAAGATTAGTTCTGTTATGGAAAGTATCAATCGTAAGGATATAGAGTTAAACTTTAGAAACTTGTTTAATAACACAATAGCTAAAGATATACTTATAGCAACCATGCAAAAAATTGAAAAAGACTATCCAAAGGTACTAAAGACAAAAGCACGTACCAATCAAGAGTTTATGATCCAATTACTAATGGATAACCCTAAAATAGGATTTAAGAACCTTTTAGCTATAGTTGGTGCTAGGATACTCATAGCAGAGGTAGGTGTTAGAAACTTTAGAGAAGTCACAAATAAGTTTGGGCAAAGTAGTTGGTATAGGATAAATAAACTAATGAAAGAACTGGTTGTTAGAGAAGGAGTAAGCCCATTCATTAATATAAATAACAGCTTGGTACATTTTGAAAAAGTAAGGCTTGAGGATTATAAGGAACAAGTATTATAATGTTAAAGAAAGATAAATATGGAAGATAAATATTATTCAATAGAAGAAGTTTCCAAATTATTAAATGTTGCCTATTTAACTGTGTATAGATGGATACACTCAGGTAAGCTTAATTCCGTTAAGGCAGGTAAACAGTATCGTATTAAACAAATAGAGTTAGACAAGTTTTTGAAAATTTATAAGGAATAAACCAAATGAATACCTATCAAATATTACAGAAAATCTTTAAGAATCCAGAAAGCGACCTTTTAATGTTTGACGATTTGTCCGTTCTTAACTTTTATGAAAAAGAAGAAGGTAAATACTATATCAAAGCTATTTCAAAAGCAGATGAAGAAAAACTAATTTATAACGAAAAAACAGGTAAATCCGCACCAGAAGAAATTGTGAGACAACTTTATCTTGTACAACTTACAAAAAAATATAAATATCCTAAAAATTTAATCGAACTAGAAAAGCATGTGAATTTTGGACGGGAAGTAAAACGTGCGGATATTGTTATATATCGCCCAGATGGTATTACTCCAAAAATCATTATTGAAGTTAAAGCTCCAAGCGAAGACAATGATGTACAACAGCTTAAATCCTACTTAAACGCTGAAGGTGCCCCTGTAGGAGTTGCAATCAACGGTAAAACCCGTTTAATTCTTTATAGACCTTATCCAAAAGACTTTGATGATACCTTGGATGATATACCCGCATCGGATGAAGAAGTAGCAGACGTGCTATCAAAAAGAAAAACACTTAAAGACCTTAGGGAAGAAGACCTTAAGGACACTATTAAAATGCTTGAAGAATTGGTACTTGCTAATTCTGGAGCAGATAGCTTTGATGAAATATTCAAACTGATATATGCAAAACTATATGATGAAAAAGAAGCCTTAAGCAGACCTAATCAAGAACTATATTTTAGAAAAAGTCCAACTGGTAAACCAGAAGAAACAAAAAGAATTATTGAGGATCTATTTGACCAAGCCAAAGCTGAATGGTCAGATGTTTTTGAAAGGACCGACAAGATTAAGTTAAGTCCTGAGCACCTCTCTGTTTGTGTAGGTGAATTGCAAGATCTACGTTTATTTGGTGCAAATCTGCGTATTATTGATGAAGCTTTTGAATACTTACTCCCTGATGTAGCTAAAGGTAAAAAAGGTCAATATTTTACACCTCGTGTAGTTATTGATTTATGTGTGCAAATGCTTAATCCTCAAAAGCGTGAGTATGTTGTAGATACTGCTTGTGGAAGTGCTGGATTTTTGGTTCATGCTATGCAATATGTATGGAAGAAGCTACCTACTTTAGAAGCACGCAAAGAGTACGCAAGCCGTTATTTATGGGGTATAGATTTCGATGAAAAATCAACAAAAATTAGTCGTGCAATAATGCTTATTGCAGGTGATGGTAAGAGTCATATTTTTAAGACTACCTCACTTGATACTAGGGAATGGTCAGATCGTTTTAAAAGTGAATTACAAGATTTAAGATTAGTTACGGAATATGAGGATTTTGAAAAGAGCCGAGATAATCAAACAAATTTAACCAATCTTGAATTTGATGTATTGCTTGCCAATCCACCTTTTGCAGGTGAAATAAAGGAAAAACAACTTTTAACACAATATGTGCTTGGAAAAAACCAAGCTGGTAAATTACAAAGTAAAGTTGAAAGACACCTCCTTTTCATTGAACGTAACCTAGATTTTGTAAAAGCTGGTGGCCGTTTAGCTATAGTATTACCACAAGGTATTTTCAATAATACAAGTCAAGAGTATGTACGTAAGTACATTATGAAAAAAGCTAGAATACTTGCAGTAGTAGGTTTACATGGTAATTCATTTAAGCCACATACAGGCACTAAGACATCTGTTATTTTCTTACAGAAATGGCGTGAAGAGGAACTTGATGAAGGTGGTAATCCAACAGTAAAAGATTATCCTATTTTCTTTGCAACACAAAAACAATCTTTCAAAGATAATAGCGGTGATTATATCTTTGAAAAAGCTAGTGGGGGTAATCTAATATTGGATGTTGACGGCAACCCTAAATATTTAAGTGATCTTGATGAAATTGCAGAAACTTTTATAGCATGGGGTAAAGAACAGAATTTAAGTTTCTTAGAAGACGTATGAACTGGCAAAAAATAGTAGAACAAAACAATATGGATATTTCAATTATTAGTATGTCCAAACTAGAAGAGAATACTAGACTTGATGCCGAATATTATTTACCAGAATATCTGATTCCCTATAGACAGAATATATCAACTTTACCTATCGGGGATGTTTTGACAAAGTGCCAGTATGGTATTTCTCAAGAGATGAATACAGAAGGTACTGGAACTGAAATTTATAGGATGAATGAACTAGAAAATTGTTTATGCAAGGATTATAACCTTAAATATGTTGATATTGATGAAAAAACAAAGAAGCAGTATTCGTTAAAACCTAAGGATATACTTTTCAATAGAGTAAATTCAATCGTATTTGTTGGAAGAACTGGAATATATAAGCATTCAGGAAAAGAAAGGGTCTTTGCATCCTATTTAATAAGGATTAATACTAATGAAAAAGTTGTTTTACCAGAATATCTTACAGTCTTTCTTAATTGTAAGTATGGAAAAAAGGAACTAAAAAGGAAAGCTAGGTGGGCTGTAAATCAGGCAAATATCAATGCAGAAGAATTAAAAAGAATACCACTTCCTATTTCATCACTAGAATTTCAAAGTGTGATTGCTAGTTACATTGATAAAACACAAGCATTGTTTGATGAATCAAGATTAGTATACCAACAAGCTGATCGACTCCTCCTTAACGAGATAGGACTGGCTGAGTATGTACCGAACAAAGCAAATATTTCAATTCGTAATTTATTTGAATGCCTACAAAACGACCGCTTTGATGCTGAATACTGGATGCCTAAATATGATGAGATGCAAAAGCGGGTTACTAAAATACCACAAAGTAAACTTGGTCAAATAGTAGACCATAAAAAGGGTATTGAAGTTGGAAGTGATGCTTATCAAGAAGAAGGCGAAAACTTTATAAGAGTATCGGATTTTAGTATTTTTGGTATTGAAGATGTGGAAAAGAAAATATCAAACGAACTATATGAAAATATCAGAAAGAATTACCAGCCAAAGAAAGGTGAAGTTTTATTCACTAAAGACGGCACTATCGGATTATCTTACGCATTAGATGAAGATATAAAAGGTGTTTTAAGTGGTGCTTTTTTAAGACTTCAACCAAAAACAAATATAAACATACACTATCTAGCACTTATTCTTAATTCTTTGTATTGCAAATATCAAATTGAGCGAATGTCAGGTGGTGCAATAATTGCTCATCTAAAGCCAGAAAGTGCTATGCAAATTAACATTCCGATATTAAGTCAATCCAGACAAGATGAGTTAGGTAATATGGTTATTCAGTCCTTACAAAAACGAAATGAAGCTAAACATCTACTTGAAAAAGCTAAACGTGCAGTTGAAATATTTATTGAACGAGATGAAGCTAAAGCTTTAGAGTATTTAACTTCATAAATGAATAATAAAACCTATGTCTAATACAATGAAACGCTCAAAAACAATACAAATATTCTTAAAGGATTCTGACCCTAACGGTATTAAGATAGCGGAGTTATCTGTTAGCACAGCAAAAGTTTATGTGATACCAAGAAAGGATATTGATTTTGTAAATACAAGACAAGACTTAAATACACCAGCTTTGTATATGCTTTTTGATGATGAAAGAACAAGTGTATATATCGGAGAATGTGAAAATTTCAACCATAGGATTAAAAGCCACGAAATAAATAAAGATTTTTGGGAATGGGCTGTAGTAGTTGTTTCTTCAAATGGAACTTTAGATAAAGCGGATGTAAAGTTTTTAGAATCATATGCTGTAATGAAAGCTGTGGAAATAGGAAGATTTGAAGTTCAAAACAGAACAAACCCTAATAAAAATAGACTACATGAGTTTAAACAGGAAACAATACTTGATTTTTTCGATGATGTTGAACTCCTTATATCAACACTTGGGTTTAATCTTTTTGAGCCACTAAAAGAAGATACTGAATTAAAAACTACTGACACAAATATTAAGAAAGTGGTTGCTCCAAATGTCAGAGCATACGATACAATTGTCTGTCCTTCAACAGGTCAAGGATTAGAAGATGCATTTAAAAAGAAAAACGCTTGGTGGGCAGTAAAAATAGGACAAACAAATATTGAAAAACTAAAATATGTTGCGTTGTATGAAGGTGTACCCATTAGTGCAATAAGATACTATGCAAAGATTGTTAAGATTGAACCCTTTAACGATAAACCAGGTAAATATATCATCTATCACGACGGTAATATTATTGAACTAGAGAAACCTATTATATTAGGAAAAACACCACAGTTATCATTATATGGTCCAAGATATTACAAGCTAGAGGATATTAAATCATCTAGTAGTCTAGCTGAACTGACAAATAAAACATTTGGTTCAGATTATTAACTATGAAAAAGGGAATTATACTTGCTAGAGTATCAACACCTGAACAACAAAAGCAGGGGTTATCACTTGATGAAATACAATTACCATCGCTTAAAGAATATGCAAAAGAACATGATATTGAAATAGTTCCAAACGGTGAGTTCGTATTTCAAGAAACAGGGGCAGATAAACTTAGGAAAAAGTTTGATGCTATGATTGATTTTCTCAAAGAAACAAACGATATAAAAGCAATCATTGCCTTTCGTGTTGATAGACTAACCAGAAATTACAGAGATGCAGTTGCAATGGATGATCTAAGAAAAGACTTTGATAAAGAATTACACTTTGTAGATGATAGATTGATATTAACAAAAAATAGTTATGGCAGAGATATTCAAGATTGGGATTTGAAAGTATTTCTTGCCAAGCAACATATAAATAGATGCCAAGCTGATTCATATAATACAATACAAAGTAAGATTAAATCACAAGAGGTATTTGGAAAAGTTCCATTTGGTTATAGAAACTTTAGAGATAGTAACAACAAAGCAGGTGTAAAAGTAATTCCTTATGAAGCAGAAATAGTTAAAAAGATATTTGAACTATATGCTACAGGGGTACATTCTTATCTTTCTATTGCAGAAGAAATAAGGCATACATTAGATAAGAACTTTCTTAAAAGCAAAGTTGAAAAAATTCTAAAACATCCTTTTTATATGGGCGAACGAGAATATAAAGGAGAACTAATACCTCATAAATATGAAACCCTTGTTACAAAGGAGCTATGGAAACAAGTTGAAGATATACGTAATGGCAGGGGTATTAACCAGCATAAAGGTAAAAAGAAAGCTAAAAATGGCATTTATACAGGATTAATTACCTGTAAAACTTGTGGATGTGCAATGACACCAGACCCACATATAAAAGTGCAGAAAAATGGTAACAGACATAAATACTTATATTACAAATGTACAGGGGGTAAGGGAAAACATCCAACAAAAGGCATTGAAGAAAAAGCTTTAACAGAGCAGTTTGCTACTATATTTTCTCAAATGAAATTACCTGAGAATGAATTAAAACGAATTACCGATATATTACTAGAATCACATAAAGGTAAAATTGAGTTTAATAAAAGTTTATTTGATGAATACACCAGCCAAATTAAAAAATACCAAACCATGATTGAAAATGCATATGAAGACAAATGTGCAGGTAGTATTACTCCAGAAAAATATTACGAATGTGAAAAAAAGTGGCGTGCAATTCAGGATGATTACAGGGATAAATTAGATAAATTACAACATGCAGATAAAGACTACTATATTACCGTTTCTTACTTATTAGACGTGGCTTCTAGGAGTTATGAATTATTCACAGGTTCGACAGTTGAAGAAAAAAGACAAATTATTGGATTAACACTATCTAACCTGTTTTTAGATAACGGAAATCTTGAGTATACGCTACAAAGTCCCTTTGATAGTATCTTTGTTGCTTGTAATGGTCTTTCATGGGGTGGCTGACGGGACTTGAACCCGCGACATCCTCTTCCACAGAGAGGCGCTCTACCACTGAACTACAGCCACCATGGGTTAAATACATTGGTATTATACATTAATTAGTTCTAATACGCTCCCAATTAGCAAAGTCTAAAAACCTATCATACGCAGTAAATGTGTACTTATCTCCTACCCCAGATATTCTATTTGAAACATAGTAGTTTAAGAAAGGATGGTAAAGAAATATTGCAGTTGTCTGTTCGTTCATAACCTTTTGGAATTCATTATAGTGTACTACCCTACCCTCATTTGTTATCTCATTTCTACCCTCTTCTAAAGCTCTGTCAGCTCTAATATGACTAAAGGCAGAGAGATTTAATCCTGGAAAATCCTTTTGACTAGAATGCCAGTTTACATACCTATCTGGATCTCTCCCTACCTCTTGACCATAAAAGAGTATTTCAAAATCTCTGGGTTCTATTACATATTTAGACATTTGATCAGGGGCTATTTTCTTTATATTCACATTTACTCCTAATCTATCTTCCCAAATATCTTTTACTCTCTTAACAAAGTCATATTGAGAAGGTATGTCCGCCATAGTTATGGTTATCTCTTTATTATTCCAATCCTTTTTATAGGTTTCTAAGTATTTATCAAAATTTAACTGTTTATCCGTATAAATACTCCTACTAATAGGTCCCTCTACCATTATCCCTTTATCATATATAAGCTTAGATATATCTAATACCTTTTCTAAGTCTTGTCTAAGGGTAATATCTTTAAAGGAATCATTTCCAAGATTAAAGAAAAAAGCGTAATAGATACCCTGAAGGGGGAATTTAAAGTTAGAAAAGTTATCTACTTTATGCTCATTCTTAGACAAAAAGCTATCTATTTCTCCTAATTTAGCAGCTGTTATTAATTCATCCTCATTTGAATAATAGTTAAACACTATCTTTCTAATATCTAATTCCCTGTTTCTAGATACCAAAACCACCTTTTTAACTGCAGTACCCCTTTTATCTACAAGTCCCACAGAAAATTCCCCACTAGATACTGGTTTAAGAGGATTCATTTTATCCTCTGCATCTACAGGCATAATACCCATAGTTAGTAGGCTAAGAAACGGAGAATATTTATTAGGTAATATATATCTAACAGTTAAGTCATCTACCTTATCTGTAGCAACTCCATTAAGGGATTCAACCTTAAATGAGGTGTATATCAAATCTTCTGCAGATACCTTTTTGCCATTTGACCAGTATTGATTGTCCTTTATTTTAACTGTGTAAACCAATCCATCTTCAGATATTTCCCACGTATCTGCTAAATCTGGTATTAAAGTTCCATATATATCGTAGGTAAACAACCCTCTATAGATTAACCTCGATATAGCAATGTCATTTTGAGAGGATGCTTTAGAAGGTAAAAAGGATGTCGGTTGTTCTACTACCCCTTCTATATATGCATTAAAGGGTAATACAGCAATGATAAAAGCAGATATATAGTAGAACAAAGCTGTGAAAAAACTCATAAGCTTCTATTATTGTAACAAATATTGCATATTTAGCGTAATAACTGGTAAAATACATAGTGTCCTGGGGCCCCATCGTCTAGTGGTTAGGACAACAGGTTTTCATCCTGTAAACCGGAGTCCGATTCTCCGTGGGGTCACCATTATATTATCTTCCCAATGCTTGTTTGTTATTACCTAGGATAGAGCCTGTAATTATTAGTGTTGTACCTAGAATAAAGCTGTAGTTTAGAGAATCTCCAAATAGGAGATGGTTATTTCTATGCAGTCAATAATATAAGGGCATTGGTACCCCCAGCTTCTCTGTAGTGTCTACCATGAATAAGGAGTACTGTATCCCCTTCTTTGATATATTCTCTATCCATAAGTTCGTTTAAAGCTTTCTTTGGGTAAGTTAAATCAGGTTCTTGTATCTTAAGTAGTACCGGCCATACTCCATAACTTAGTGTTAAAGAGCCTACTGTTCTTGGATCTTCACTTATAGCAATAACGGGTATTTTGGGTCTAAAACTGGATAGTACCCTTGGTGTAAACCCTGTTTCTGAAAATACTACTATCTTATCTATCTTTATATCATGTTTATTTGTAATTAATGAATAAGCTGCACTAATTATTGCATGTGTTTGAGTACTTAATCTGGGATGGAAAGTGCTTTCTGGTCGATGTATTTCATTGTATCTAGCAACCTTTCTCATAGTAGCTACAGATTTAACTGGATATTTACCAGAAGCAGTTTCACCGGATAACATTGTAGCATCCGTTTCATCATATACAGCGTTGGCGATATCTGCAGCCTCTGCTCTTGTAGGTCTTGGACTATCAATCATTGATTGCAACATCTGTGTAGCTACAATAACAGGTTTATTCAAATCTCTTGCTACTTTAATCATATCCTTTTGTAAGTGAGTCATCCTTTCTATAGGCACTTCAATTCCTAAATCCCCTCTTGCTACCATTATGGAATCGGCTGTTTCTAATATTTCCCCTAAATTGTCTACCCCTAATTGGCTCTCTATCTTGGCAACAATTTTAGATTCAAAGTTGTGTTTCTTCATTTCTTTTCTAAGTTCTAAAATATCTTTAGCACTTCTAACAAAAGATAATCCCATAAAATCGGCTTCCGCCGCTGCTGCCATAGATATTCGTTGTTTATCACTTTCAGTAAGGGAGGGTAAATCCACATCTTTACCAACTAGATTAAGTCCTTTTCTAGTTTTTAAAACACAATCTTCTTTTGCTTCTGCAGTGAAAGCATTATCTTTTGTCTTTACTATTTCGAAATCTATAAAACCATCATCAATTGAAAAAGTATCACCCACAGACAAAGCATTAAATACTTCTACCTGAGGTATTCTGATAAAACGACTGATAGGGTAGACACCGTTAAAATCATCTACTTGTGAAAAAGAGTTTACAAAGGGAAGTGTATCCCCTGATTTTATATCAATTGGTTGTCCCTCATATGTTTCTATTCTTATTTCCGGTCCTTGTAAATCAACAAGGATACCTATAGGAAGACCTAGCTCTTTTGCTACCTTTTTAACTTTGTTAATAGTATTAAGATGCCACTCATTAGTATTATGTTTTGTATTAAAACGGAAAACATTTACCCCAGCGTCTATTAAGCTTTTAATTGTATCCAGATCCTCGGATGAGGGACCAATAGTAGCAACAATTTTTGTAAGTTTACCTGTATGCACGAAATAAATTTTAACAGAAGATATCTCAGTTGGTAAGTTGATGTAAAATAGAGGAATGAAATTTGAACCAAAAATATATAAGCTAGGAAAATTACGAATAGTTTTAGTAAAGGAACAACGAGAATCTGTTACAGTACGTGCAATTATAGGTACGGGGTCTAGAGAAGAAAGTGATATAGAGGCAGGAAGTGCTCATTTTTTAGAACATTTTGTATTCAAAGGAACAAAGGAATTTCCAGGGGTATTTGATTTAAAAGAAGCAATTGAAACAGTAGGGGGTGACTTTAATGCGTATACGGGTCAAAATGAAATGGGATTTTGGGTAAAATTGGATAAAAATAATTTACCTTTGGCTATAAAAATAGTCGGACAAATCACTACATCCCCCCTACTTCCATCGGAACACTTTGATAAAGAAAGAGAAACTATTTTAGAAGAACTATACATGTATGAGGATATGCCAAACAGCAAAGCTGCAGAGACAATGGTATCTACTCTATATGGGAATACAAACTTAGGCAGACCCATTATAGGTACTGTGGAAAGTTTAAAAGGCATGACTGTTACATCTTTGAGAGCGTATTTTGATAAATGGTTTGTGCCCGAAAACATAATAATTGGAGTGGTTGGTGACTATGGGACAGAAGATCAAGTGTTGGAATATATTAAGAAAGAATTCGAGAAGTTAATAAACAACGAAAATGTTTTACCTAACAAAAATGTATTCTCCTGGGATACCCAATTGGAGGTACGAAAAACATTAATAACTAGAGAATTAGATCAAGCAGCTGTATACATGGGATTTAGAGGATTACCCATAAAGCACAAACTACATTATGCTCTAGAGCTAACAAATCAAATACTTGGAGGGGGTTGGATGTCTAGACTATTAAAAGAGGTACGGGAGAATAGAGGTTGGGCATATTCAATAGGGTCTGGAATTGATGAATATGCAGATGTAGGAGATTTAATAATTGGTGCAGGTTTACCTAAGAATAAGTTAAACGAGGCCATTGAATTGATTACAGAGATATCTTTAGGGTTAGGAGGAAATAGTAAATGGGAAATAACTCAAAAAGAATTAGATATAGCAAAAGAAACCTACAAAGGAAGACTAGCTTTAGCATTTGATAAACCAGAAACAGTATTAGGGGTTGCCCTAGAAGATTTAATGTTTGAAGGTGACATAAAAACACCAGATTACGTTATAGATAAGATAAACAAAGTAACTATGAAAGATATAAAAGAAGTATGTAATCTGGTTTTTAAACCCTCCACTTTATCTATTGCAGTAGTTGGAAACTATAAAAATCTAGATTTCAAGATTTAAACCTTTTGTTATAATCTTTTCATAGATAGTTAGATATTCCCTAAATAACCCAATGGAGATATATGAAAAACTTGATGAAAGTAACCTCCGCTATCCTCAAGAAAGCAAAAATTTCCTTCAAGGGGCGCTACAATTGGTGGTTTAATCGTGTTCACAAACCAATGAAAGCTAAAGGTGCACTTAAGAAATAACCTTAGTGGAGGAACCCTCGCCAGTAGTAATACTGGCGAATTTTTTACCCAATGAATTGGATATTGCTATAGCTATCGTGGTAGAATGAACCAATGTACCTGTATATTGCCTATAAGTATACAAACGTAACAAACAAAACTGAATTAAAAGAGAACCTAGAAGGTCTTGTTAAAATACTAGAAAACAGGGGTCATTTAACCTATTTATTAAATAGAGACGCAAAAGCTTGGGGTAAAAAGCATGTTTCCACAGTCAAGAACATATCCACTATTTTAAAAAATATTACTAAATCGAAAGCTATAGTCGCCTACATAAGCAGTGGTGTTGTGAGTTATGGGATTATGGCCGAGTTTATATTTGGAAAACTATTGGGCAAAAGAATCGTTGCTTGTATTGATAAAAAAGTAGAAAAAGAAAACAAATATTTATCTAATTTAGCTACAGAAACAGTAGTATTTGATAGTAAGTCTGATTTGGAAACGAAATTAAATAAAATATTCTAGATACGAAAAAGGGACCTTTCGATCCCTTTTTATTTATCAATCATTTCTCAATTGATTATTTGTCTTTTATATCCCCAGTTAATGTGGCGTATACATGTGCTTGTGCTAAACCAATAATAATACCTGCAGGGACAACACCAACAAAGAAAGCTAATAACCCTAGCAATATAACTCCTGCAGAAACTAAGGACAAACCTAACAGTTTAAATTTAACTCCTTTAGTCAATTCTGCACTCATTTTTAGAGATTCCCGTATACCGACATTCTTATCAACCATAAAGTAAGTAGCAAAGTAGTATTTAAATATGAAGTAAATACCTGGAATAATGAAGAACAAAAATCCCAAAAATACAATTAGAGCATAGACAAAGGCTAAACCTAAAAGTTTGAAGGATTTTTTTAAATTAATATCGCTTAATATTGTTTTGTAATCTAATTTGTTTCCTCTCGCAGCATCTAAGGATAAGTGAATATAACCCATCTTTATGGCTTGTCCTACAGTTATTGTTAAAAATAACCATACTAATATACCTGCAAAAACGGGCACCGCGTATACAACAATAAGCCCAATCAATGCCCAAGGCATAGGAGTATCTTTTTTGGGTTCTGTAATGGGTTGAGCAGTTACATCCAACGGGTCGGCTAATTCAACCTTGGAATTATTTACTCCCCGCACTTCGTTCTGCTCGCTAACAATTGTATTCTGGATGGCTGAATACGTATTTCTATCTTCCGAACCCTTAGAAGAAGGGGCATTAAAAGAACTGCTCGCAGAAAGGCCAAATACTATAACCCAGGAGATAACCCAAAACCATGGATTGGCCCAAAAGGTATTCCAACCGAAACTTATAGATTTTTTAATAGAGAATGTATTATTCATAAATTCATTATATTACTAAATAGTGCTTTTACAATTATAATAGCAATATGAAGAAACTTAGTGGGTTTGGAATTAATGTAGTTTTGTCTAATGATGTTTCCATAGAAAAAACCATACAAGCTTTAATAGATTTAAGAGTAGACCATATAAGACTAGAGTTTAACCTTGATGAAAATATAAAAGCTACAGAGTACTTTTGCCAATTATGTAAACAGAATAACATTGAAATTGTTGGTTTATTAGTAAGACAAGTACCAGGTAGTTTAGCTACACTATTATTCCCAGAAAGGAAATACCCAGATATAGATGCTATAGAAAAGGATATTGTAAGTTTTGTTGAACATACTGTAACAAAATACAAAAAATATGTAAGTATATGGGAGGTATGGAACGAGCCAAACACAAGACGATTCTGGATTAAAACCCCTAGTGCACATGGTTATAGTTTGTTCTTAGAAAAAATATCCGCTATTATCCAAAATATAGATAAAAATGCTTCTATAGTGTTTGGGGGTATATCCGGAAAAGACACCTTAGATATACCTTTTTTACTTAAAAAAAACTTCTTTAGGGATTGCATAGATTTAGGATCAGAACAGTTTTTTGATATTGTAGCTTTTCATCCCTATTTACTAGACTGCTACTTTTCTATAAACAGCAAAAAGGTATATAAAAAGAAATTAGAAAAGAATATTAAACAAATAGTTACTTACACAAGAAACCTAACAAACAAACCCCTCTGGTTTAATGAATTTGGCATAAGTCCTGATTTTGTAAGAGTGTCCCCCAAGGACATTGCAGAAATATATGTATGGTTATATAAAACGTGCCAACAACACAATGTTCCATTAGCTTTATGGCAACTATATGATACAGAATCAAGTGAGTATGAGGTAATTACACCGGAAAAACATTTTGGACTATTAGATACAAACCTAAACCCAAAGGATGTATACAAGGAACTAATCCCGTTACTACAACAAATTCACGAATAGAAAAA
>Ga0172368_10005248_pt1 | contig 14569 bp, 6 predicted proteins | sample Lak11m_FD_114540 | JGI IMG/M metagenome (GOLD analysis project Ga0172368, IMG submission 114540) | Freshwater microbial communities from Kabuno Bay, South-Kivu, Congo - kab_022012_11m | ecosystem: Environmental > Aquatic > Freshwater > Lake | place: Democratic Republic of the Congo: South-Kivu...
AAAAACCCCCGAACGCGAGGCGTCGATCGGGGGTTCGCAGGATGAAGTGGAGCGGGCGACGAGATTTGAACTCGCGACTTCGACCTTGGCAAGGTCGCACTCTACCACTGAGTTACGCCCGCGCAGATTTAGAAGTATGCGAAATGAGGAGGGTACCTGTCAAGATCAACCTTACCGGACCCCGGAAATCCATGGCACCAACGTGGCACCGCGTACCATCTTTACGGTCAGCGTAAAGTGGCACTCTCCTCCCGCGTCAGCTGGGACGGCTTCGCGCGTGTCCGGTGGGATGCGTGCGCGCCGTTTTTGTGGAATCGCCTGGCCCGATCAGGCAGTTGACAGTAGCGGCCGGGCTCCAATCCAGTTTCTGAATCCCTCGGAAATTTCGAATTTTCACGTGGACGATTCGCATAAAATCGATCACCTCAGAATGATTTGCCCCGCCTCCGTTGTTGCCGATTTCTGGTTTCGTTGCTGAAGAGAGAAGGACACCAACTCATACGCTTTCGTTGAGAAGTACATCAGCGGGTTCTCAATCACATCTACACTCCGCCTTGGGACTTATTCCGTTTCAAATCCTTGGTTTGTGAATTTTAAGGTGCGGGCATTTTCAATTACAGTTCGGACAACATTGTCAGGAACACCCTTTGGAATATTCGCTTCGATCTCGAGGGTTACTGTGACCGACGAACCAACAAGACCGGCCAGGTGCGAGATGACCTCTTCGGAAATCTTTCCCGCGTCGCGGCCCACCCGCGTGGAGTCGAGCGTGACCGTCCCGTGGAAGCGTTTAGGTCCGGGGGCCGGCCTTGGTAGCGTGGAGATTGGCCCAGGCGGTGTGGGACCCGGCCCATGCGGCGTCGCTCCAGGCACGGGAGGCATGGGGCCCTGCGTGGTCTGAGCCTCCGCCTCCAGTTGCCTCATGGCCACGTCCGGGCGCACAAGCACCCCGGACAGGTTTTCTTCAGAGAGCGCAACAAGTTGGCCCCCACGCAACCCACGATAGCGGCTGGCGGTATCATCAAAGTTATCGCCATAGGCGAAAGACTCCTGATTCCACGTCAGTAGCCCAAGACCATCGCGTATAGCACCGACCAACACTCCTGTCCCGGTGAGCCGCGGAAGATAGAGATAGCGCGCAAAATCTTCGGCGAGCTGTTTGATCGGAACGCAGTCCCCGCGCCACAACGGCACACGATCGAGTTCCATCCGCAGTCGCGTCCCTGCGAGCGCGGTCACCAGCAGTTCATCGTTGCGCAACTTCTTACTGGCGCGCACTGCAAGGGCGTCGGAGCCGGAAATCCGAAACGCCTGCCACTCCAACGGTGCTTGCGGCGAACTTTGCACAGGCACCAGCAGCCACTGGTATGCCTCCGGCACCCTCGCCGTCACCGCGCCATCGGCGGACTTCTGTTGCGTTTCTGCCTGCTTTACCTGGTGCGGATCAAGATTGAGCGCCTCCTTCTCTGCCAGAATCGACTCCCATGCGAGAAAGCGCCTCACTGCTTCGTCCAATTCTTGTAAACGGGTCTGATCTACCGCGAGAAAGACGAGCGTGTTCCGGAAAAGCCGGGGCGTGTTGCCGCGGGACTCGAAGATGGCCTTGGCGGCCATCTCGGCGGCGTTGCCCCGCTCCTTGCTGTACGGATGTTCGACCCTCAATACAACCAGACGCGCATCCATGTCGTCGGGTACATCCGCTCCAGACTGCGGCAACGGATGAACACGCTTAAAATCGCCAGTCTTGCGGAGGTCGACCCGAAGCCGTTTCTCGAGCTCCTGCACCACCGCGTCCAGGTTGCGCTTGAATTGCTCTGCACGATCCTCCGCGAGCTTCGTTACCGTCGGCTGGGTCGAGTACCAGTATCGCGCGCCGTCCTGGTAAAGATAGGTCGCCGCCGTAGCCAACCGCCGCAGGGCGTCGCCGAATACGGCCGGCGCTTCCCCCGGCATCACACAGCCAAGCTTGATTCGCCGATCTTCGACTCCCCTATGGGCAGCCGTCGCGGTTGGCGCGGACCCCAGGTAGATCGTGCGGGCTACGCGTCGGCAGGCGGCAAACTTGCCGAGGTTTGGCACCTCGCCGTCGAGGCACAGCGGCAGCGCGTTGGGCCCGTCCACGTCCTTCTCGATCACCGGCACCCAGTTGTCCGAGAGGTAACGCGTAAGCTCGAACTGTACGCGCGGATCGTCGATGGCGATGTTGGCGGGCATGATAAGTGGGTTGCGGTCGCCCTTCTCCCACAGGCTGTGGATAACGGCAGCCATCAGACGCAGGACTCCACGCGTGCGTTGGAACTTCACCAGAGTGGACCAATCGGTGTAGAGCCGATCGAACACTTCTGGATGGATTGGGTAAGCCGCCTTTAGTCGCTTCTCATAATCCGCATCGCGGCACTCGGGTGGAAACTCCTGGTGCTGGGTCCGATAGAGGTCATAGAATGCCCGGGCCACCGTGTCGCGCGCCACGAACTGGTCCTTCTCGACCAGCGGTTCAAACAGCCGACGTCGCACGATCTCGAAGCCCTCTTCGGCGCTAGCAGGCCGCCACGACGCCTCAATGCGCCCAACAGCGTTGCGCAAGCGATTCAGAGCCGCGTGGCCGCGTTCGCCTCCTACCTCTACGTCCTCCCCACGCGTATGCGGAGAACCGGACGTATCCGATGCGGGCAGGCTGATCACCAGCAGGCAGTTCTTCGCCAGCTTGGCCGACTCGGTAAGCACTTGGGCGAAGGAAAAATGCGTCTCGAAACTCCCCCCTGGCAGATCGGCGGCGTCGTGCAACTGGCGCGCATAGGCCACCCATTCATCGATCAGGATCAGACAAGGCCCGTTATCGACCATCAGCTCGCGCAGCACATCACCGGGGCTGGTAGCCTTCTCGTCATCCGCCTGGATGCGCTTGAAGGCCTTCTTGCCGCCGAGCTGCCAGGCCAACTCGCCCCACAACGTACGAACAATCGTGCCGTCCGGCTTGGTTACCGGGTTCCCGGGTGAGATCTTGTTCCCAACAATCACCACGCGCTTCACCGCAGGAAGCTTCGCAGCCCCGCCGTTCTTCATCACCGCGTCGATGCCCGGCAGCTCAGCAAGCGCGGTGCCAGAGAAGAGGTGGTAGAGCGCCAACATAGAGTGCGTTTTTCCGCCGCCGAAGTTGGTCTGGAGCTGCACCACCGGATCGCCGCCTCCATCCGTAAACCGCCTGACCGCGCCGGTGAGAAGTCCCTTCAGGCTCTCGGTCAGATAGGTGCGGCGGAAGAACTCGGCTGGGTTTTTGTACTCGTCCGACCCCTCGCCCATGTGCACCTGCCAGAGGTCCGCGGCAAACTCGGCCTGCTGGTACTGGCCGCTAGCCACATCCTTGTGCGGATTCACCACTTCGCGCCAAGGCTTGAGGCTGCCTGTAGCCTGGCTCTCGATAGCAGTGCCGGCGGTCTTGCGTTTCTCGCTGCGCATCTGCTCATCGAAGATCAGCCGCCGCAGCTCCATCTTCATCTTGCCGATCTCGTCGGCTTGGGGCGCAGAGATGGCGGTCAGGAGCCTCGCTATGGAATCGAGCGCCCGATCGGCATCATCGCTCGAGAAGGGATTCTGGTGCGCCCATCGGTTGCGTACATCTCGCAACTCGCTGACAAGCGTGCGTTCGGCCTGGCCCAGCGTCTTGCGGAAGAGCACGTTCCATTGGTTCCACATGACTATTAGCAGCGACGCCGCGTCCCAGGGAGGCTCGGCTTCGTTGCGGAAAAGGCTCTCCTGGGCCGGGCCGACCGCCGCCTTTACCTCTTCGAACCATCTCTGGGCGTGCTGAGCCTTCAACTCGCGCTCGACGAAGGGAGCAAGCCCGTCCTTCAGCAGTTCCAGCGCCTTGCCGACGCGCTCGTGGTTCGTGATTGCCATTCCCTTGCTCCTATCCCGCCGCAGCGCGGGCGACCCGGCGGATTCCTTCGGCGAACACCTGGAAGCTCCGGGAACAATTCTCCAATTCCCGGAGCGGCATCTTAGCGCCCATCCGGCGGGCGCCATCGATCTTCCTGAACTCCGGCACAAGTTCTTCCAGTTTCGAGGAGGGGGTTGCGATCCGGTCCGGATCGCGATACAGGGCTTTTCTCCCAAGTCCGGCCAAATTCGGGCTCGCATAGACTTCCGCCAGGATTTCCGGGACCCCAAGATACCAGGCTTCCAATTCTTGGCAGGCGATGCGGATCAACGTGTCCGGCTTTCCACCTTCAACGCACAGTCGTTTGAGCCGTTTCTTGACCGCCCGGCAGTTCGCACCATCGTTATCCCGCATCACGACGAAAAGCGCGCCATGGAACGCCCTGATCTTTCGCGGGATGCTCTTCTCCAGATCCTGTTTCCCCTCGTGCTTGACGCAGAGGAAGTCGAGACTGGGCATGAACCGGGGCAGATAGCCTTCGATGAACGCCTTCATCGAAGGCTCCTCCAACAGGAATATCACCCTCCTCATTCCTGCCATGCCCCCTTGAAGACTCCTTGCCTCCAGAGAGCGCCCGGGGAGTCGCCTTCTGTGACAAGACGTTTCAGAACCTTGCTGTCCGCACCCCGATGAATCGTTGTATAACCGTCTTTCTTCGCCAGCCAGTAGATCTCGTCCAGTTTCAATCCGTTCAGGAATTCGGGGGAATGTGTGGAAACGAACACCTGCCCCCCTCTCCGCGCGTAGTCGCGAAACTCCTCGGCCAGTTCCTGCAACAACTCGGGGTAGAGTTGATTTTCCGGTTCTTCGATCGCGAGAAGCGGAAACGGATTGGGGTCATGGAGCAATACGAGGTACGCGAACATCTTGATGGTCCCGTCGGAGACATACCGGGCGATAAACGGATCACGGAACGCGCCGTCCTGAAAACGCAGCACGAGGCGTCCATCCTCGGTGGTTTTCGCCTCCACTTTTTTTATCCCGGGGATGCGACGAGTCATGGCTTCGAGGATTTTCGCAAAATGATCAGGGTGCTCTTCCGAAAGGAACTGTGCGACCTGCGCGACGTTGTCACCATGGGTAGAAAGGTGCTCGGCTAATCCTTCTTCCGCGCTGGGGCGGGCGTCCGCGATATGGAAATCCGAAACATGCCAGTTTTCGATGAGGTTACGAAATTCGGCGACGACCCGGAACTCTTTGAACTGCCCAAGTCCCTTGATCGCCAGCACGGTCGGGTCATCCAACTCGTGGTCCTTGCGCATTGCCTTCGCTCCCCGCTCACCATAAACAGACTCGTTGGTGATCGCGGTCCCCTTACCGCGGGAAAAATCGACAAAATGCCACGGCTTCCCCCGCTGTCCCCGCCGGAACTTCAGCACCTCGCGATCAACGATCACCTTGCCCCGATCGGAAGCAACCGACAATTCGTATGTCGCAAGCCGCCCGCCGGTTTCGCGGAACTTCAGCGAAATGGATATTGGACCATCCGTGCCCCTGCTGATCAGCTCCTTGAATCCGCCCCGTTTGCCGACGGCCTTTGCCACGTTCTGCGCCAAGGCATCCTTGAGGAAGGAAAACACATCGAAGAGCGACGACTTCCCGGCGCCATTCTCGCCGACAAGTACCGCGAGCCTTGGTAGATTAGCCAGTGTCGCCCGTTTGAACAAACGATAATTGCGGATCTCCATACCCTCGATCCGCATGCTCTGTATCTGCATTTTTTCCATTGGCCCGTTACTCCTCATTCCCTTCGAATAATGTCGGCTGTGTCGCACGCCGAGTTTCTCCCTCTCTCGCAAGACGGACGATTTCGGGCCAACTCTGTACGAGTGTATTGTATGAGAGTGCCTCTTGTGCGCGTTTCTTGCGCTCGCTGACGGTATAGAGCCGGTAGGCCAGTTCGCGGGCGACTTCGGCCTTCGAACCGAGTTTGGCGACCAGCAGGGCGGCGGCGGTCTCGCCTCCCGCTTCGAGCGAGCGGATCAGGTGGTGGACCATCTCCCACGCCGTGAGACGCGAGTCGGTGATCGGGTCCCAGTCGGCAGGCAATTCGTCGGGCCGCAGGAGACGCACCTTCCCTTTGCTGGATGCGACGATCTCAGCATCCACCATACCCGCCACGCTCGTGTTCTTCGCCTTGGAGAGCGTGTCGGCCACGCCGAACTCGCCTTCGGTGAAACCAGAATGCTCAAACCACGCCACCGCCCAGCGGGTGTCGGCGTCGAAGTCGCCCTCCTGCTCGGCCAGCACCTCATCGAGGGTCTGGTTGATGAGCCCCAGCGCCTCGCGCACCGAGAGCGTCCGCCCTTCTGCGTCGAGCACCTTGACGTAACGGGTGTAAACCGCCATGCCCGGGCCGATGGCCGCCTGCGCCAGGTCCACCGGGGCGATATTGCCGCGCTGCAAAAGCTTGAGCGCGACAGGCAGCTCGGCCTTTAGATTGTTTAGAAACTCGCGACGTGTTGCAGTAGGCGCATTGATCGGACGCGGGCGACAGACGAGGACAATGCTGGAGGCGAGGGCATTTGCACCCATGCTGTTCACCCGGGTTTTCCCCTCTGTACGTACCGGCCAGGTACCGCAAACGGCCAATCCGGCGAGTATCACCGCGTTGAGGAAGGTTTCCCAGCCGGTGCTGACAGCCCCCTCGTCGCTCTCGCTCTCAGCTTGCTTGAAGGCGTAGTAGATGGTGACCGGAAACGCCGGGTGAGTCTGCCTCGTTAGTCGGTGCATAGCCAGCATCATGCCGTCAAGGAAGAACGCCTCCGCCTTCTCCTTGCTGCCATGGCGGTAGGGCGAGGCGATCAACTCTTCGGCTTTGGGCACAGCGAGCGTGGCGAAGAGGTCTGGGAAGATGAGCTTCAACGAGCGACGCAGCCAGACGTAGAAATAGTCGGAAAGGTCCGCATATCCAATGTTGTCGTAGTAAGGCGGATCTGTAGAAATGACCATCTTATTAGCAGTTCCCTTGAACGTTGCGGCATTTTCTTGAATAGCGGTCCCTGGATTGTGTGGGGCGAATTTCTCTAGCGCGTCAGCGGTTCCCATTGCCAGCCCGCCAAAATCACCCCCAGTGCTAGAAAACGGGTTTGTTTCTGCGAAGTCCCACGTGATGGGAATTGCTTGGCGCCCAAATGCGCGTGACAGCTTTCCCTCATCTGCGCGCCACACAGAGAGAGTCGTTGTAAAACGAGTGGCCTTACTTACAGTGATTCCGAGATACACCCCCACCGCATCGGCATAGGCGGCGGTGCCGGTGCCGCCAGCGGAGAGGGGTTTATCGTCATCAGGCATACCGGCAGCCAGTGCGTCCCGCTTCACCCGGTCGCGCGCTTCCTGTACCAAGTCGGAGAACGTGGTCAGTGCCACGAGCTGGCGGGGTGTAAAGAGATCGCCGTAAGTCTTCAATCCGTAGAGCGGTGGCGAGAACCAGCGAGGGTTCTCCGGCATCACGACGTCCGGCTTCCACGTCGGCTTCGCCTTTAGGGCGATGGTTTCCATTTCCGACGTTGGCGCGAGATAGACTCGCCCGCGTTCAGCCTCGGCGACGATAACCATCAGCCGTTCGCCCATTCGACCCGCATTCGCCTCAGAATAGATGTGCTCAGACGCGATCGGCGTACCCGACATAAGGCATCGGAAGTTCGCCCCTCGCGCAAGCTTAGTACCATTCTTTACCGCCTCTGCATCCTTCGGTTTGCCTACCTTTACCGTGAACCTATAGCCGTCTCCCTCGACCACCGGCCCAACATATGCCTCCTTACCCGCCTTGGTGGAGAGCATGAAAGTGGAAGCGAGTGGTACGTCCACCTGCGCGAAGGCCGGGTTCGGGCTCTTCACCGTGCGCGCCCAGATCCAGGCGATCACGGTGAGCTTCTGGCCTGCGTATTTCATCAGATCAGGCCGTTCCTTCGCCATATCCGCGGTGACATCAATCTTCGGGTACAGGTGACCGATCCGCTTTACAGCTTCTTCGCGCATCCACCCGCCGTAATAGCGCACGTCCTCGGCGAGCCCCTCCGAACCGCGCCATTCCCGCGCAACAAGCTCCTTTTCTCCTTGCACCTCCGGGTTCACCGGCGGCTTCCCGGCGAACTTCGGCGGGATCTCGATCATCGCCTTGTTGATCAGCACCGCCACCGGGTTCAGATCGCTAGCGAACGCTTCGAGCCCCAGCCGCTGCGCCTCCAGCGGGAGCGCCCCGCCACCGGCAAACGGATCATGGAAACCGGGCAGTTTGTGCCGATCAAACAATTCCTTGGCGCGCGGGTGGTCGGCGTTCTCGGCGCACGCCGCACGCCAACTCTGCCAGATCTCATCTCTTGCCTGCTGCAGCACCTTCTCGTTGGTTGTGTTCTCCCACAAGACGAGATCCTCAATGATGCGGAAGAGCCGTTGCCGCTCCTTCTCCTGCGCCTTCTCGGTCCTGAAGATGTCGGGGTGACTCGACGGGTCGTCAACCATCTGCGCAAAGATCATCGCCCGCGCCGCCGCCAACGGCCGCCTCGCCCACCACAAGTGCAGCGTGCTCGGGTGCCCGTGTCGGATCGACTTCTCCCGCGCAGCCGCCTTGTTGATCGCCTCCAGCGGCAGGGCAACTTCGATGAGTTTTTTTATCTGCATTAAGATCCGTTTTCCCGTGATGTGCCTTGAGACGCTACTTCCGTGATCAAATCAAGTTTCTCGCGGATTTCCGTATCGATGACTTCGACAGGGACGAAGGTAGATAGGGTGTGGTAGTCGGTTTTGCGCATGAGGTTTGGCAGATCAACCTTCTCATAGAACTTTTTAAACAACGGATCGAGAAATTCGTCACTGGCCTTGATGTCTACTCCAAATGGTGAAGGCTTTCCAAGCGAGATCAATGCCTTTTCGATCTCGGTGATACTCTCTTCCATGGCGGTCCGCCACGATGCAGCGAAGAGCTCGCCGTGCTGCTCGAACCCTTTCATTTCGGCAAAGGCGAGCAAAGTTTCCCGGGAACAGAGGTAGTTCTCCAGTTCGCGACGCTTCCACATTACTTGGCGCAGGTATGGATCACTCGGTAGTTCTAGATCGAGCCGGTCGTAGATGGCAATGCCCACCAAGTCGGGCTTAGCCTCACGCAGACCATGAAAATGCTCCTGCGCCTTACGAGGCAGATTAAAAACGTAATGCACAAAGGGACGTTCGAGCGCGGTCCGGGCAGAGTGGTCAAGCCGTTCGGCGAAAGCTCGCAGAATAGCCAAGTCGGTCGAGCCTTCCAAATACAAGACCCAGCCAACTTCCTCTGCCTGGACGTAGTGCTCAAACCCAAATTCTTTCAGGGCCTTGAGCACCTGGCTGCCACGGTCATCGATGCGGTGGGGCGTTCCGACGAAGGCAATCACTATATCTCGATCAGCGGCCTCATTTAGGATGACCTCAGAGTGACTCGCTGCGAGGATCTGGCTGTTGGTCTGTGCTGCCGTCTCTGTAATTATCTGATAAATCTGCCGCTGCCGCAGGATTTCCAGATGCGCATCCGGCTCGTCCAAGAGGAGTACAGAGCCGGGATTAGCAGTCATATGAGCCAGCAGCAGCAGCGTTTGCTGCTGGCCACGGCCGCTCGCGGAGATATCCAGGCGAACGTTTGTATGTGTTCGATAGGACATGACTATCTCGCCGCGCCCTTCGATGTATTCAGGCTTTTCTAACGTGATTCCAAAGAGCGCTTTCATCCGCTCGTTGAGACGCTCCCACCTAGCATTTCCGTCATCGCCGTGAAGCACCTGGTAACAAAGGTTACGCAGCACCTCGGCCGTACGTCCTTCCCCAAGCCTCACGTTAATTGCACCCTTATCGAGGCGAGTCTCGGTGGCCGACAGGCCAGACATGGGAGGTAGATAGGCAATCCGAAGGCCAGTTGCCTCCTGCGGGACATCCATGCGCCCTCCGTCTTGCTGGCGCAACGACCGGCAGTAAAAGGACTCTTCATTGGCATAATCGAACTCCAACCCGCACGACCATACTCTGCCAGCCGCGACACCTTCGACGACAACCTCGACGCGTATGTTTTTTGTGCCCTGTCCGCCACCCGATTCGCGGACATGCAGATCCCTCCAGAGCAGGTTTGCGGCCGGCACCGGCACCTGAATCAAGTCGCGACGGTTAATGGTCACTCCAGGACGCTTCTCGGGCACCTTCCCTGTTCCGCGCTTTTCACCCCAGCGTTTCACCCCTAGATCCCACAGGGCAAGTGCCTGTAGCACCGAAGTCTTGCCGGCATTGTTGGGACCAATGAGAACCACGCGGTCGCCCAGTTCCAGATCGATTTTGTCGAAAAGTTTGAAATTACGGATAGTCAATTTTGTAAGCATAGAAGATATCCTTTCATGCTGGCACCTGTGCCCACGATAGTAATTCCGAGAAATCGTAGTTCACACTCGTAACCCCAAAATCCGGTTCCCGCTGAAATGGTCGCCGCAGGTATTGAACATTGCACGCGCCCCCTTCTTGGAATTCCACAATAGCGAGGATGAAATCCTCTGGTTTATTGAGTGAATAGAGGATCTCGTTTCGGGTCACGGTGATCGTTGCAGCGCCCTCGATGCGACCTTTGACCTCGAGGAAGCGCAGTTTGCCGGTTCCGGGGACGCGGCTCTCGATGTCGTAGCCGAGTTTCTCGAACTCGCGGTCGGTTGGCTCGAATCCAAGGCGGCGCTCGACCTCCATTATAATGGCGCGGGCCCTCGCGGCGCTGGCCTGCGTATCGACAGGAGGTGTCGGGGCTACAACAGCCTGCCCCGCCATGGAAGCAAGAAGGCCCATCGGGACCACCAGCAGGCCGCCGAGGATCACGGGCGGCAGCGGAGAGATCCGGGCTTCGAGTTTCAGTTCCTCCAATCGTTTCTGCAACCGTGACTGGAGAATATCTGCCCTCTTACGGGCTTCCCCCGAATTCAGGCGCGCATTTGGCTTGCCGGCCTGCTCTTGAAGCTTGAGCTGCTCGGCACGATGGTCCCAATACGCAATCTCCTTGGTAAGCCGATCCTTTACTGCCGCCTCGGTCTTTGCGATCAGACTAAGCTTGCCGTCCCGAACTTCCGCCAGGTGTTCGGGCACAACGTGAGCGACCGCATAGCCCTGCGCCTTCTGCTCCAAGTCGTGGTTGATCCAAGCGCACTCGGGCCGAGCGAGGATCGAGTCCACTCCCGGCTCCCCATTGGCCAGCGGCCGGTAGTCAAGATATGGAGCGTAGTGCACATGTCGCATTGCACCTTCGGCATCGAGCTCGATATAGAGCATTCGCCGGGAGACAACGCGACGATCCCCCACGCGTGTGAGACTCCCGTCCTGGATCGCATGCTCGAGATAAAAGAGCACGCGCGGCCGGGTGCCGGTGTCACGCTCGTCCACCAGAACGGTGCCACGCTTGAGCAGATCGCGATGGCGCTCAAGGGTGAGATCGATGACCGAGTCGAGGAGCGGATGACCCGGGCAGACAAAGGCGGCCAGCGGCTGACCTTGTGGCGCCACCAGCGGTTTCTCAAAGGCGATGCGTTCGTAGCGAGGCAGCACCGGTTCGCCGATCCCGATCAGGCGGTCACGGTTCCGCACAGGGGCAGGGACATGGGTGACCTCGTAGCGCCGTTGCTCCCGCTGCTTGGCCGACCCGCCCAGACGCCCGAACGCCTCCAGGAAGAACGACTCGATGTAGTGCGGCTGTAGACGGCGAGCCTCGGCGCGCTCCATGTCTTCGCGGATACGATGGACGCGGCTGATATCCATGGCGTCGCGGGCAAGCGCCCTGTCTTCGAGCAGGTCCTGGAGCTGCGCGCGGTCGAGTGCGTTTTCCACCACTTTCGTGAGGCGGGCTCGAACCTCGGGCTGATCGCCGTAGCGGATCGCTTGAATAAGCAGGTCGCGCAGGGGGTGCCCCTCGCACTGTAGCTTGCCGAGCACGTCGAACACTTGGCCGCCAAGGGCCTGACGGGCCTGCTCCAGTTTCTCCAGGAGCTTGCGGTAGACGTCGCCTTCGCGCGTCTCCTCGGCCACCAGGTTCCAGAGGTGGCACACTTCGGTCTGGCCGATGCGGTGGATGCGGCCGAAACGTTGCTCAATCCGGTTGGGGTTCCACGGCAGATCGTAGTTCACCATCAGGTGGGCGCGCTGGAGGTTGATCCCCTCGCCCGCAGCATCCGTGGCGAGCAGCACCTGCACCTCGGGATCGTGCCGGAACGACTCCTGCGTATTCAAGCGTTCCTCGCGGCCCATTCCGCCGTGGATCATTACAACGGCTTCCTCCCGGCCGAGGAGCGTGGTGATGCGACTCTTGAGATAGTTCAGCGTGTCGCGGTGCTCGGTGAAGAGGACCAACTTCTGGCGAGGCGACGGGACGGGGCGCGGGATTGATCCCGACCCGTAGGGGGGAGCCCCTGGTTCGGCCACGCGGTTCGCGATGGCAGCAGGGGTGAAGATCTCGTCGAGAAGGCTGGCCAGCTCGCGCCACTTGGTATCCGTGCCGCTGCGACGCACCCCAAGGGAGAGCGTCTCCAACCCCTTCAGGGTCTCGATCTCCGCCTTCAGCTCGGCGATGGAGCGGGCAGCAGTCGCCTGGTCGAGAATCTCCTCCTCGACGGTCTCGACCTCATTGTCCGGAGCGTCTTCGAGATCCTCTACGTCCTCGGCGTCGAGTACTGGAACGGCAGGAGCAACGATCGGTGCGGCCTGGCCGCCGCGCTGGAGCACTTCCAGCTCGCGAAGACGGCCTTCCAGCCGCTCCCGACGGCGGCGCAGCGACTGATAGATCGCCTCGGGAGAGGAGGCCAACCGCCGCTGCAGAACGGTGAGAGCGAAGCCAACCGTTCCAGCCCGCTTGTCGTTCTCGAGCGCCTCTGCGCGGTTGAACTCCTCGCGCACGTATTCAGTGACAGCCTTGTAGAGGTGGGCTTCGGCCTCCGAGAGCTTGTACGGCACGGTATAAGCGATCCGCTCCGGGAAGAGCGGCGTGCCGTCGAACTTGAGCAGGCTCTCCTTCACCATCCGACGCATCAGGTCCGATACATCTGCGACGTGGACCCCGTCGCGGAACCGGCCCTCGAAACGGTCGCCATCGAGCAGCGCCATGAAGAGATGAAAGTCCTCCTCCTTGCCGTTGTGTGGCGTCGCTGTCATCAGGAGGAAGTGCCGAGTGAGGGTCGAGAGGAGCTGGCCGAGCTTGTAGCGCTTTGTGTACTTCGTCTCGGTACCGAAGACCGTGGCCGACATCTTGTGTGCCTCGTCGCAGACCACCAAGTCCCAGCGGCAGTCGGGTGCTTGGAGCTTTGTCTGCACGTCCTCATTGCGAGAAAGCTTATCGAGACGGGCGATGATCAGGTTGCTTTCGAGGAACCAGTTGCCTGTGCGGGCGCTCTCCAACTTATCGTTGGTCAGAATCTCGAACGGGAGATGAAAACGCCGATAGAGTTCATCCTGCCATTGCTCGGCGAGGCTGCCCGGGCAGACGATGAGGCAGCGCTGCAGGTCGCCACGGACGATCAGTTCCTTGATGAGCAGCCCCGCCATTATAGTCTTGCCGGCTCCGGGGTCGTCCGCGAGCAGGAAGCGGAGCGGCTGCCGAGGCAGCATCGCCTCGTAGACCGCTGTGATCTGGTGCGGCAACGGATCAACGACGGAGGTGTGGACGGCGAGTACCGGATCGAACAGGTATGCCAGGCGGATGCGCTGCGCCTCCGATACCAGGCGGAACAGACTGCCGTCACCATCAAAGCTCCAGGGGCGGCCCTGCTCGACGACTTCTAGGCGGGGTTCATCATGGCGGTAGACCAGCTCATTTGCCACTTTGCCGGACGGTGTCTTGTAGGTAAGTTCGAGGGCTTCGGAGCCAAACCACTGCACGCTGACAACGGAGACAAGGCAGTCCGGGAGGATTCCACGGATCGAAGCGTTTGGCTGTAGATCCTCCAAGCGTGCCATGCCGAGCCTCCGCAGAGCTACCAAACGACCCCAAACCTGCGCTTGATGCGCTGACCTTGTCGAAGGATACGTAACGCCTAAGAGCCATCGGTTTCAAGCCGGACCACCGCAACACCAGAGGTGGTCATAGTCACCCAGCCTGCGACAACTCGCTATCCTCTCTTCAGAAGCTTCTGGAGGGCCGGGAACAGGTTTCGAAGGGTGTCCGCATCCATTCCATCAATTTGCTCGTGGAGCCAACTTCTCATTTCTGTTCCGGTGATGGGATCGAGGGAGAGAAACATGGGATCGCGTTCTAGGTCCGTGACCACCGGAAGACCGAAATAACCACATATCCGCCTCAACTTCGTCTTTGTCGGTCGCTGGGCGGAACTGCTCCACCTGGATACCGTCGTTACGTCGACTCCGAGCTCGGCGGCGAAATGTTTTCTCTGTCCATGCGCCAAGCCGTCTATAAGGTGCCGGATGTTGGCAGTCAATACGTCGACCTTCTCTTTCGATAAGAGATTCAGAGTCCGCATGTCGTTGACGCCGACCTTGTATGCCTTGGCCATCGCGGAAATCTCTTTCGGCTGAAGATCAACGCCACCGCTGAGAATTTCCTGAGCACGACGGATGTCGCAACCAAGCAGATCCGCAAGCTTGGCGGCCCATTCATCCCGTCGCACACCTTCGCGCCAGAGCAGGTATCGAATG
>Ga0172368_10005250_pt1 | contig 14567 bp, 14 predicted proteins | sample Lak11m_FD_114540 | JGI IMG/M metagenome (GOLD analysis project Ga0172368, IMG submission 114540) | Freshwater microbial communities from Kabuno Bay, South-Kivu, Congo - kab_022012_11m | ecosystem: Environmental > Aquatic > Freshwater > Lake | place: Democratic Republic of the Congo: South-Kivu...
AATAACACCTTAGTTTGGACTAAGAATGAGATTCCGGAATTAGCTGAAATTAAACCCGGCTTGTCTGGCGAAATTAATTTTTCTCTTAATTTGAAAAATTTTAAAGATAATGATTTGGGTAAGAAACTAAACATTGTTTCTTATGGCCAATATAGTATTAATAACAAACCAGTCAAAGGCGAAGATAATAAAAGCAATACCATCATCAGCCGGATAAATAGTGATTTGTCACTGACTGAGCAGATCCGCTACTTTAATGATGATAATGTGCCGGTTGGCTCTGGTCCTTTGCCGCCGCGCGCTAATGAAAAAACCAGCTTCCGCGTTTATTGGACAGTCAAAAACAATCTTCATGAATTAACCGATACCCGCGTCGTTTTTAATTTACCGGCTTATGTTAAGTGGGATGAAAAAAATACCACTAATGTCGGCAGTTTATTTTATGATGCCACTAACCATCAAGTAGTTTGGGAAATCGGCCGTTTGCCAGTTTCCGTTTATCGCGCTGACGCGGAATTCGGCATCAGCCTGACGCCGACTGATAATGATCGTAATAAAATTTTAATCTTGTCATCGGGTTCGAGCGTTTCCGCGACCGATACGGAAACTAAAGATCTGATTGTCAAAAAAATCGAAGCCAAAACTACTAAATTAGAAGATGATGATATCGCTAGTTTAAATAATTCCGGAATTGTGCAGTAAACGAGAGGTTAATAAATTTAAAACATGTTCAAGCTTTTGCGAACAACAAAATCCGGTCGTCGTCTGGGCGAATTAAAAACCGCCCACGGTCTTTTAAAAACCCCGTTTTTTATGCCGGATGCGACGCGTGGTTTTGTTAAACTGACTAATAATAATGAAGTTAGCCAAACCGGTACGGCCGCTTTAGTTGTTAATACTTTTCATTTATATTTGCAGCCGGGCCGGGAAGTCATTAAAAAAGCTGGCGGAATCCATAAATTCATGAATTGGTCCGGCCCCTTATTATCCGACTCCGGTGGTTATCAAGTTTTTTCTTTAATTCATAAAAATAAGAAACTCGGTCAAATAAATGATCAGCAAGTTATTTTTAAGTCTCCCCTGGACGGTTCGACTCATAAGCTGACCCCGGAAAAATCAATTCAAATTCAATTCGATTTAGGTACGGACATGATGGTCGTTTTAGACGATTGCCCGCCCAATGATTTTTCGCGCTCGGCTTTAGAGCAAGCGGTAGAGCGAACGATCGCTTGGGCGAAACGCGGCCAGCAAGAGTATTGGCGGCAGATCAAAAAAAGAAAATTAAGCGGCGTGAAACGCCCCTTATTGTTTGCCGTCATTCAAGGCGGCGCAGAAATTGATCTCCGAAAACATTGCGCCCAAAAATTAGTCAAAATCGGTTTTGACGGCTATGGTTTCGGTGCTCGGCCAGTTGATAAAGAAGGGAAGTTTTTAGAAAAAGTTTTAAAGCAAACCGCTGATTTTATTCCTCAGAAGGCTTTACGTTTTGCGCTGGGCATCGGTACTCCGGAAGATATTCAACGTTGCACTAAGCTAGGTTGGGATATGTTTGATTGTGTTATTCCAACGCGTGAAGGCCGGCATGGAAAATTATTTTTGGCTAATAATAAAGAAAAATATCAAACAATCAATATAAACAATGCCCGCTTTATTTCCGATTTAGCCGCAATCAATTCGCGCAGTTCCATCGCCGAACTAAAGAATTACTCGCGGGCTTACTTGCATCATCTCTTTCGTTTAAACGAATTTTTAGGGCAAAAGTTAGCTAGCCTGAATAACCTGGAATTTTATCAGGCTTGGCTAAAGAATTTGAGAAAATAAATTATTTGTTATGAATACTAAGATTATCGCCACAATCGGTCCAAAATCAGAGGCACCGGAAAATTTAATCGCCCTGCTTAAAGCCGGAGTTGATTTAGTAAGAGTAAATTTTTCCCATGCCACTTATGAACAGTATCAGCAAATCAAGAAAATTATTGATCAGTTTAATAAACATTCCGAAAAACGGATTGCCATTATTCAGGATCTTCAGGGGCCGCGCATTCGGATCGGTCATTTGCCCGAACAAGGAATCATCCTTAGCGACCGAGAATTGGTTCGTCTCGCTTTTTACAAAAAAGGCCAGCCAATCGTTGGTGGAGTCATACCGATCGATAATTCGGAACTTCATATTGATATTAAAAAAAATGATCCCCTTTATTTATGTAACGGCGAGGTCGAATTGACGGTCACGGATATTAAGAATAAGATTATTTCGGCGCGAGTTTTAAGGGGTGGCTTAGTAACTTCGCATAAAGGTGTAAATATTCCTAATACTAATTTGAAGAAAGGCGGTTTGACCCCTAAAGATATAAGAGACGTAAAATTTGCTCTTAAAACCGGCGTCGATTATATTGCCTTATCTTTTGTCCAGACCGCCAAAGACATCGACAAGCTGAGAAAAATAATCGGCAAAAATAAAAAAGTAAAAATAATTTCTAAGATTGAACGGGGAATTTCGCTTAAAAATATTGATGCGATTATTAATAATTCAGATGTGATTATGATCGCTCGCGGCGATTTAGGCATTGAAATCCCGATTGAGGATTTGCCGATTGTCCAGAAGAATTTAGTCCGCCACGCTCACTGGCACGACAAGCCAGCGATAATCGCTACTCAGGTGATGACTTCGATGATTAATAATTTTCACCCGACGCGCGCCGAAGTTTCTGATATTGCCAATGCGGTTTTTGATGGCGCCGACATGATTATGCTTTCCGACGAAACAACGATCGGTAATTATCCCTTAGAGGCGGTTAGAGTTTTAAAAAAAGTAATTAATCGTACCGAACGTTATCTGTATAAAGAAAACGTCAACGCTTAGAGACCAAGTATTTAAAAAACAAGTCTATGATGCAAATAATCTTTTTTTCGGTTTCCTTTTTAGTTCTGTTATTAGGCCAGGCTTTGTTCGGCTATGTTTTTATTAGGCTTTTTAACATTACTGGCCAGTCGGGCCGGATACTGACGGCGCTCATTATTTTATTTTTATTTTTGAGCGTCATTATCTCCTCCTACTTAATTCATAAATGGGACAATATTTTAACCCGGTCCTATTATATTTTCGCTGGTCTTTGGATTGGGCTCTTGGTTAATTTAGGATTGATGACCGCTTTAATTCTTCTGATTAAATTGGCTGGTTTTGGTTTCGGTTTTAGTTTGCCGTCTTTGTACCTAAAAATAATTTTTTTCGGCGGCGCTTTAGGCTTATCAATCATTGGAGTTCTCCAGGCGGGCTGCCCCAAAGTAACCGAGTATACGGTTTATATTAAAGATTTGCCGCCCGAGTGGCAGGAGAAGACTGTTGTGCAGATCTCCGATGTCCATCTCGGTCCGGTTTATCGAGCTAAATTTTTTTCACGCGTAATCGACCAGGTCAATCGCCTTAAGCCGGAAGCGGTTTTTATTACTGGTGATCTTTTTGACGGTATGGAAGCTGATTTTTCTTGGCTTAATCATCCTTTCGCTAAAATAAACGCGCCCCAAGGAATCTATTATTCTTTTGGCAATCATGATTTATATTTAGGTTTTAACCGCGTGCTGGAACTTTTGAAAGATAATCCCGTGACAATTCTCGATAATAAAATGGTCACGATTAATGGTTTACAAATTATTGGTATTAATTATTCTTTTAATAAAGATTTCGATTTAGAGGAAGCAATTTTAAAGCAAGTAAACTATACGCGCGCTAAACCCAGTCTCCTGCTGTATCATGAACCGAAGAATTTAGTCTTTGCTAAGAATGCCGAAGTTGATTTACAATTATCCGGCCATACTCACCAAGGACAATTATGGCCTCTTAATTTATTAGCTAAATGGATGTATAAAGGTTATGGTTATGGTTTATTTGAGAAAGATAATTTTTCTTTGATTGTCAGTCGCGGAGCAGGGACCTGGGGGCCGCCGCTGCGCACTTCCGGCCGCAGCGAGATCGTTAAAATTATTTTAAAGAAAAAATAAATGATATGAATCAATTTAAAGAAGGACTTAATTGGCGGCCGCGAAAAACTAGCGAACAGCGCCGGGAAGAGCTTTTAGCTTTTAAGCCCACGGGCGATGAATTAGCGGATTTGAATAAAATAATGGAAATTACCGCTGAGCAGCCAACTCCTTATAAAAATATCGCAGCGCTGAAGATTGGCGATATTTTAATGATGTTAGAAACTATTCGGATCAAATATACCGCCGAAAAAGAAGTAACGCTCGAAGAAGACGAGAAATTAGAAGAAATTATTGAATTTTATCGTCTCCGGGGCAGCGAATTGCTTAATCGCTCTGATAAATAATAATTTTATTTAGATAGAAAAATAAACCTGCCAAGAATCTCGTTAACATTTTGCCAATATGAATCTAGCCAAACTAAACGACATCTTAAAGACTGAGCCGAGATTTCGTTATACCCAAATAAATAAAGCCTTATTCCAAGACTTTGTTTCTAGCTGGGCTGAGGTTTCTAATTTACCGAAAATTTTACGGGAAAATTTGGCGGCGGAATGTCCCTTAGAAATTAAAGCCGAGATTTTTAAAACCAAGGAAAACAAAAAAAGCGAAAAGGCTTTAATTACTTTAGAAGATGGTGAAACAATCGAAACTGTTTTAATCCGGCAAAAAGAAGGACGAAATACCGTTTGCGTTTCTTCCCAGGTCGGCTGTCCTTTAGCCTGTGTTTTTTGCGCCACTGGTGACTTCGGTTTTCGCCGTAATTTAAAAGCCGAAGAGATCGTTGAACAGGTTATTTTTTGGGAACGATATCTAAAAATTGCCGGCCAGAAAGAAAAAATCGATAATGTTGTTTTTATGGGTATGGGTGAACCATTCTTGAATTATTCAGAGTTTATCAAGGCCGTAAAATTCTTAAATGACGGCGAGAAACTAAATATCGGCGCGCGCCGTTTATCCGTTTCGACCGCCGGCATCGTCGAAGGAATTAAGCGGTTAGCCGGTGAAAAACTACAAATTAATTTAGCCATATCTTTGCACGCCCCGAAAGATCCTTTACGTTGCGATTTAATGCCCATCGCCAAAAAATATTCCTTAAGCCAAATTTTACGGGCGGTTGATAATTATATTACTAAAACCGGACGCCGGGTGATGTTCGAATACCTGATGATTAAAGGCGTAAATGACAGCGATGAAAATGCCTTGGATTTAGCAAAAATAATGAAGCGGCCTTTATATTTAGTTAACTTAATCCCGTATAATCCCACCGGTCAATTTAAAGCTTCCGATCGTGAACGAATTGAAAAATTTAAAGCCATTTTAGAAGCTAATGATGTCCCGGCCACGGTCCGTTTAAGCTTTGGCGCTGATATTTTAGCCGCTTGCGGGCAACTGAGAGGAAAGAGAAAGTAATTTTATTATTAAATTTTAAAATATGAAACTCTCCAATCCCTTAAAATTAATTGGCGCCATTGTTGTCGCCGAATTAGCCGGTTGGCTGGGCGCTATTTTTACAGTTCCAGCCATACCGACCTGGTATGCGACGCTTATTAAATCTCCGCTTAATCCGCCGAATTGGGTTTTCGCGCCGACCTGGAATATTCTTTTTGTTCTCATGGGTATGGCCGCTTTCTTAGTTTGGAAAAAAGGTTTGAATAAAAAAGAAGTTCGAATCGCTCTAATCGTTTTTCTGGTCCAACTAATTTTAAATGTGCTTTGGTCTGTCATTTTCTTTGGTTTACATAATCTCGGCTTAGCTTTTTTAGAAATTATTGTTTTGTGGTTGGCGATCTTAATAACGATTATTGTTTTTTATAAAATTTCTCATGGCGCCGCTTATCTGCTTATCCCCTATATCCTTTGGGTAACTTTTGCCGCTTATTTAACTTTTTTAGTTTGGAACCTTAATGCTTTCGCTAATTTTATGCCGGCGACAGATAAGACGGTCTGTACTTTGGAAGCAAAAATTTGTCCGGATGGTTCAGCGGTTGGCCGTCGCGGGCCAAATTGTGAATTTGCCGCTTGCCCCTTGCCAACTGTCGTTAAAACACCAAGTATCCCGGCTAATTGGTTAACTTATATTGATAATCGAGAAGGAATTAGCTTCCGCTATCCTAAGAAGTTGGGCGCGCAATATATTTCTTCGCAAGCCTGGCCGCCAGCGATAACGATTTCTTCCCAGTCATTTGTTTGCGCCGAAACACCGGGTGCTAGTAGTTTGCCGTCTCGGATTTTAAAACGACTGGTTGATGACCGTGTTTACTGTGTCACGGCCATGTCCGAAGGAGCGGCTGGTTCGGTTTATACAGAATTCATTTATACGACGCAAAAAGACAAACAGTTGGTTACTGCTAAATTTACTTTACGTTATCCACAATGCGTTAATTATGACGATCCGGCGAAAACAACCTGCCAGAACGAAAGAGAAGCTTTTGATTTAGACGGGTTAGTTGATAAAATTTTTACTAGTTTGAAATTTATTAAATAATTTTTAATTCTATGTCTCAAGATCAAAAGCAAGATGCTATTTGTTGCCAGGAATTTAACCCCGTTTTATGGGATAATAAATTCCATAATTGGAACAAAAAATTATTCGCTAAAGGCAATGTCCGCCAGTTGTTTCATCTGCCCCTGAATATTGGTAAAGTCTATCCCCGGATGTGCCAGACGATTGAAGCCGCCGGCGCCATGCCTCCGGCCGCGGAATTTTTAGGGCTTTTCTACGATCCTTCGCCCTGGAAATCAGAATTACACATGACCGTTACTAAAGAGGTTCCGGGCTTAGAAAAAGTAGAACTTTCCGGTCATTTTTTCAGCCGGGTTTTTGAAGGACCCTATAATTCGATTCCCAAATGGTTTAAAGCGATTCAAGAAGACGTAAAAAAACACGGTCGAGAAGTTGGCAAAATTTATTTTCACTATGCCTATTGCCCGAAATGCGCGAAAAAGTACGGTCATAATTATATTGTTGCTTTTGCGGAAGAAAAATAGGCGTTTAGGCTGGCTAAATGTCATCACGAATATTTTTAAATAAAAAAATGACCTAGCTAAATTCCGCTAGGTCGTTTTTTAGAACCGCGTGGCTCTCGATTACCAATAGGCAATCCTCGTTTTTAAGAAGGAAATCGCCTTATCTCTTGGCATGTTTATGACGTTGTGCTTAATCTCTAATTTTTTCCGGACTTTAAATTTTTTGGAGAAAATACCGGTATATTCTTGGTCAGCATAACCATATTGCAAAACAAAGAGCCAAGGAAATTTTTCTCGCCCGGTAGCAATAACCTCGTTCAGATCAATTAGATGATTAACTTCGCCTAAATCAGCGTAGCCGATTTTCTCGCCAGAATTATTTTCTAATCCGATCACCGGGGAACTAAGGCCAACTTTATTTTTTGCCAATTGCGTATTCTTTTGGATAATTTCATAGTCGTTAAACCAGGCCTGGGACATTTCCATCGGGATATTGAAAGCTAATTCTTGCGCCGCGAGTTTAAAGAAATCAGCGACATCATCAGTTCTTAGGTTCTGAGAGCAGATTTTAGCGGCGTAATAAGCTCGCCGGTAACGTCTGGTTAGTTTGTTTTTTTTCCAATCCTCGGGGTGAGCCAGTTGCAGTGCTAAATCAAACCAGTCAAGCTGTGGCTCATAGCTCAGCTCTAACATTATTTCCAAACAGGATGGTCCCCGATAACAATAGATAATGTTTTTGTCATGATTGAAATTATCTATTTGTTCTTTATCCCAAGGATGGTTATCGAACCAAAATTCTATTTGTCCGCCGTAATCTTTAAAAAATTGCTTCAGTTGATTTTTTTCAGAATCATTCTTGGGATAAAGATTGAGAACGTAGGCGTCCTCACCGCTGAGCGGAGGGTTTTCTAAGAGATGCTTCAAATTAGCCGGGACTAAAGTTATCTCGTCCATTAAGCTGCGCAGGAAAACAGCTAGAGCAAAGATTAACTCCGGGTATTCCGGGCTGTAATAAATCCGTGACCTTGATCGTGTTTCCATTTTTACTGTTTTTTGTTTATATCTGGTTGGTGATGATTCAAATCAGTAATCTAGTTGTAAAGTACTTTTGGTCAATATAAAATATTTCAATGTAAATGTCAAGTAGCCACGATGATATTGCCAAGTAGCTATTACTATTTAAGTAAGGGCGTGCTAATCACCAGTTTTTTTGCTATAATATTAATACTTATTTAATTAATTTTAATTATATGTTTACTTTATCTTTATTACCTTTTGAGAAATCATCCTTAGAGCCGCATATTTCCGCTAAGACTTTAGAATTCCATTATGGCAAACACCATCAAGCTTATGTTGATAATCTTAATAAATTAATTGTTGGTACGGCGCTGGAAGCTGAAACTTTGGAGAATATTATCTTAAAGACTAGCGGTAGCACGGCTCAAGCCGCGATTTTTAATAATGCCGCTCAAATTTATAATCATGCTTTTTTTTGGAGCAGTTTGCGTCCCGCTGACGCCACTCTCGAGCCGCCGGTCGGACTATTAAAATTAATTAATGATTCTTTTGGCTCTTTAGATAGTTTTTTTATGGAATTTAAAGCGACCGCCTTGGCGCAATTTGGGAGTGGTTGGACCTGGCTGATTAAAGATGCTGAAAAATTAAAGATTATCAAAACCGCTAACGCGGAAACGCCGCTCACGCTTGGACAAAAGCCGCTTTTAGTAATTGATGTTTGGGAACATGCTTATTATTTAGATTATCAAAATCGTCGCGCCGATTATCTGGAGGCCGTTTTAAAAAATTTATTGAATTGGGAATTTGCCGCCAGTCGCCTTTAATTTTTAATTATGTTTTCAAAAAGAATTTTTTACAGTTTGGTTTTTATTATTAGCGTCCTAATCTGCGGCGCTAGTTTTAACTCGACTCAGGCCGCTTTAAATTTAAATGGTCGGATTCTATTGCAAGTTCAAGATAAGGGTCAAGCTTGGTATGTTAATCCGATTAATGCTAAACGTTATTATCTCGGTCGGCCCGAAGACGCTTTTAACCTCATGCGTTCTTTAGGGCTCGGAATTTCTAATGTTGATTTAGCGGCTTTTAAATTGCAAGCGCCGGCTCGTTTGGCCGGTCGGATTCTATTGCAAGTTCAAGATAAGGGCCAAGCTTACTATGTCGAGCCGCGCCAATTAAAATTATATTATTTAGGTCGGTCAACAGACGCTTTTAATCTCATGCGCGCCCAGGGCCTCGGGATTACTAATGCCGATTTAAACAAAATACCGACGGCCGTTTTGACTAATAATCCGGTTTCAGCTGCTAATCCAAATTTGTCCGCTATCAGTCCGGTTAATCAGACAACAACTCGTTTTGCTTTCAAATATCAGAATGTTTATCGAGAAATGTTTTTACCTTTAAGCGCTGATTGGTACCGCGCCTATGCTTCCGCCCCGAAGATTTATAGTTATTTTGTCGGCTCGGCGCCGGCTGATTTACGCGAAGCTTTTTATGGTTTATTTTTAAAATTAAAAACCGGTGATACTTCTCTAGAGGAAATTATTAACCAGGCGCGCGCGGTCGCCCGCCAGAATAATTGGACCGAAGATCAGACCGTCGAATTTATCTTAGCGCTTATCCAGTATATTCCTTATGATAGCGCTAAAGTGGTATCTGATTTAAATCCTAATCCTTATTATCCTTATGAAACTTTGTATTTGGATAAAGGAGTTTGTTCTGACAAAACTTTTTTGGCAGTCGTTATTTTGCGACGTCTCGGTTATGGCGCCGCGATCTTGGATTTTCCCGATATTAACCATACTGCTGTCGGTATTAGTTGCCCGCCAGAAATGTCTTTAAATAATTCGGGGTATTGTTATGTGGAAACTACGAATTATTTTCCGTTTAGCGTTATCCCGCAAAGCATTAACGGCCAAGCCACCGCTACTAATGAGTTTGCTGAATTATTTAATCCCGCTGGTTTGGGAAAAATTAAAATCAAGCAATCGACCACGGGAAAAGTTTATCAAGGAGCGGCTGGCGTCCGAGCCCAGGTTGATAATTTACAAACTTTAAAAACAGATTTAAAGAATCGACAGACGGAAATGGATACTTTGCAAGCGGCGCTGAGCGAACGAGAAAATAATCTAAGTACCATGCGCGCCCAAATGGATACCTATTATAATAACGGTCAAACCGCTGATTATAATGCTCTCGTGCCGACTTATAATAATCTGGCTGATCAATATAATGCTGATTTAGGGGTTTATCGTAATAAGGTTAATGAATATAACTTAGAAGCTGTTCAGCTTAATCAGGCGGTCCGAGATTTTTATCAGCAATAGATTGCCTAATTCTTGACAACTCGCCCAATTTCCTATATCTTATTAAGAGAGGTTAGACCTCTAATCGAGGTCTATTTTATTTACTAAATTATCATGCTCCTATGGCCTCCGGCCATTATTTTCTTCCCTAATTTTAGGGCAGGGGAGCAGAAGTTAAGACCCTAGCGGTCTAAAAAGAAAAAATATGACAAAATTACCAAAAATCGAAGACATGCTCAAAGCCGGCATGCACTTCGGCCATCGTACCAATCGTTGGCACCCGAAGATGAAACAATTTATTTTCACTTCCAAAAATGGCGTGTATATTATTGATCTCAAGAAAGCCCAAGACAAATTACAAGAAGCTTTAGAATTCATGACTAAATTAATCACCGAAGGGAAAAGTATTCTTTTTGTCGGCACGAAGAACCAGGTGTCCGAACCGTTGAAGAAAATGGCGTTGGAAGTCGGCCAACCGTATATTGTCGGCAAATGGCTGGGCGGCTATTTAACTAATTTTATCATCGTTAAGAAATCAGTGAAGAAATATTTAGACTTAATTGAAAAAAGAGACGCTGGTAAATTAGAAAAATACACTAAAAAAGAAAGATTAAATTTTGATCGCGAAATCAAAAAATTAGAACTTAGAGTCGGCGGTTTGGCGAGCTTAAATAAATTACCCGATGCTTTATTCGTTTGGGATATTAAAGAAGAAGAAACGGCTATTAAAGAAGCGCAGCAAAAAAACATTCCGATTATCGCCATTTGCGACACTAACGTTGACCCGGAGCAAGTCAATTACCCAATTCCGGCTAACGATGATTCTACTAAGACTATTAAATTAATTTTGGAAGCAATTCAAGAAGCCTTAAGTGACGCGAAAAAAAATATTAAATAAAGTTTAAACATTAAAAATATGGAACTCATCAAACAACTCCGCGAAATGACCGGCGCGGGCATGGTTGATTGCCAAAAAGCTCTGCAAGAAGCTGGCAACGACCTGGAAAAAGCGGTCGAAATTTTACGTAAGAAAGGAATTGCGAAAGCCGCGAAAAGAACCGGTCGAGATACGAATGAGGGTGTCATCAAAGTGAGTGTTAATGAAGCTAAAAATGAAGCTTATATTTTAGAGCTTAATTCGGAAACCGATTTTGTTTCTCGCAATGAGAAATTCCAGGTTTTTGCCGATTCTATTTTGAAAATAATTATCAGCCAAAAGCCGGCTTCTTTAGAAGCCTTACTGGTTTTGCCGCTGGCAACCGGAACGGTTCAAGAAAGTTTGGACAGCCTCAGCGGTACGATTGGCGAAAAATTAGGAATTAAACGTTTTGCTATCGTAACTGGTGCGACCGTGGCCGCTTATTCTCATCTCGGTGGGAAAATCGGCGTGTTGGTCGCTTTAGATCAGCCTGGTAAAACCGAGTTAGCTTTAGAATTAGCTATGCAAGTGGCCGCGGCCAACCCGAAATATATCCTCTCCACCGAAGTTGATGCGACGGAATTAGAAAAAGAGAAAGAAATATATAAGGAACAATTGATTAAAGAAGGTAAGCCGGCCGCCATGGTTGATAAAATTGTCGAGGGTAAAATGGGAAAATATTATTCCGAAGTTTGCCTGATTGAACAGGAATATATCAAGGATGATAAGAAAAAAGTTAAAGATATCCTAGCGGGCGCAAACGTTATAAAATTTGTCAGATATTCTCTCTAAGCTTTAAGCCCGGATTTTCCGGGCTTATTGTTTTAAGCTTATTAATCTTAACAAAATGCTAGTCGCTAAAATACAATTCGCGCCTTGGGATAAAGTCTATAATTTTTTACTAGGAGACATAAAAGTCGCTGTTGGCGATTATGTTGTTGTCGAAACTGAATTAGGAACAGAATTAGGAAAGATTATTTCTTGCCTCGATACAGAAGTAGATAAAATTGACAATAGTCGAGAAATAAAGCCGATTTTGCGACGCGCCGATTATGATGACGTCGCTAAATTGCCTGATTCCGAAAAAAAAGCGGCCGCCCTCGAGTTTTGTCGAGAGATGATAAAAAAGCATGATTTGCCGATGAAATTAGTCGATCTCCACTTTTCCTTTGACGGTGGCCGGATAAATTTTGCTTTTATTTCCGATGGACGCGTTGATTTCCGGGAATTAGTAAAAGATTTAGTCGCTCATTTCGGAGTTAACATTCGCTTAACCCAAATTGGCACACGTGATGAGGCGAAAATCACCGGCGATTGCGGACCTTGTGGTCAAGGCTTATGTTGCCGCGGATTTTTAAAAGAATTTTCTTCAATTACTTCGGAAATGGCGGAAGCGCAGCAGGTTGTCCATCGCGGCAGCGAACGGATTTCCGGTATGTGCGGCCGGCTAATGTGCTGTTTATCTTATGAATATGAAGGTTATAAGGAGATGGCGGGGAAATTACCGCCCCTTGGTACCAAAGTCAATGTTGATGGTACTCGCGGGGTGATTGTTGGCCATCATCTATTAAAACAAACCGTCGATGTTAAGATCAATAGCGAAAAAGAAGATGAACGTGATGTGATTATTGAAGTGGATATTAATCGGCATAATAAAAAAAAATAATTTAAGCCACTATAGTATAATGTAAAAAAATCGCTGGGGATAGCGATTTTTTTGTTTTTAAATTAGCCAATTTTTAAGGATTGAGCAAAGGCCGACTTTTTGCTATAATTGGTTTTACCCACTTCTTTAGATTACCTTTAGAAAAACTTTATCCTATCTTTATGTGCCGGGAGCTATAATTAGAAAATTAAAACTAATTATAATCTGCGGCGCCGAGTTATTTTAAAGCTAAGTCGAGCTGAAGATTCTTATTACCATGAAAAAATCTAAGTCCACAATCAAAAAAAATGTTACCCCGTTAACACGGCAGTATTTTGATAAGAAACTTATTGGAGAACGACAGTATGTCGATAAAAAATTTATCGAAGAACGGCAGTATGTTGATAAGAAGTTTGCCGAAGAACGGCAGTATGTTGATAAGAAGTTCGCTGAAGAACGACAGTATGTTGATAAGAAGTTTGCCGAAGAACGGCAGTATGTTGATAAGAAGTTCGCTGAAGAACGACAGTATGTTGATAAGAAGTTCGCCGAAGAACGACAGTATGTTGATAAGAAGTTTTCTGAAGTTAACCAGAATTTCGTCGAGCAAAACGACCGTAACTTGAAGTATTTTGCCACCAAGGACGAAATGAAAGAAGAGTTCAGGAAAATCAGGGAAGAAATGATGACTAAAGCCGATAAGAATGAAATTATGACTATTTTAGATTCTATTGTTAAGACTTTAATCGATATTAAAACTGAACTGGCCGCTAATGTCGGCGCTCATGAGAGATATGACGAAAGGTTTAATGATCACGAGGAAAGATTGCGGTACTTAGAAGCCTGTCCGGTAATGCGTTGTTAGATTTTAAGAGTCTTTAATTTTGTTTTAGGTAAAATATCATTTAAAATACGTCCTGGAAAAACCCCGGGGCGTATTTTTATTTTTTATCTAAAATATGCTATAATATTTTAGTAATAATTTACTAATTTTTGTGGTTTATATGAAAAAAATGAATGTCGCCATTAACGGTTTCGGCCGCATCGGCCGGGCCGCTTTTAAGGTTATGTGGATGCGTTTTCCGAACCTGCGCGTCGTAGCTATTAACGATTTGACCGACCCAACAACCCTGGCGCATTTATTGCAATATGACTCCTGTTATGGAACCACTAAACAGAAAATAGGCTCCACCAAGGAAACGCTCTTAGTTAATGGTCGGCCAATCCCGGTTTTAGCTATTAAGGATCCGACCCAGCTCCCCTGGAAAAAAATGAACGTTGACGTAGTTCTAGAATGCACCGGGCGTTTTACGGATAAAGAGGGATTAGCTGCGCACCTAAAAGCCGGCGCTAAAAAAGTAGTTTTATCAGCCCCGGCTAAAAAGGGCGGCGTGAAAACCATTGTCCCGGGGGTTAATGAAAAAAATATAAAAAATAACGATCACCTGTTGTCTTGCGCTTCCTGTACGACTAATTGCTTGGCGCCGACGACGAAAGTAATCAAAGATAAATTCGGTATAAAAAAAGCCATCATGACCACGATTCATTCTTATACGGCCGACCAAAATTTAGTGGACGGGCCGCATAAAGATTTAAGACGGGCCCGTGCCGCGGCTTTAAATATGATTCCGACGACGACCGGCGCGGCGATTGCCACGACCGAAACGATTCCGTCTTTAAAAAATAAATTTGATGGTTTATCCGTTCGCGTGCCTACGCCAGTCGGCTCTTTATG
>Ga0172368_10005251_pt1 | contig 14564 bp, 14 predicted proteins | sample Lak11m_FD_114540 | JGI IMG/M metagenome (GOLD analysis project Ga0172368, IMG submission 114540) | Freshwater microbial communities from Kabuno Bay, South-Kivu, Congo - kab_022012_11m | ecosystem: Environmental > Aquatic > Freshwater > Lake | place: Democratic Republic of the Congo: South-Kivu...
CGTTCGCGCTTACCACCGCTGTTCTCCTTGTCGCTTCGCGACTTCGGATAACAGCGCTTATCCGAAATGCCCGCCATCTACCTGCGGCAGTCGTCAGACACTTCGGATTAAGCGCGAACGTTAGCTGAAATATTCCTTTTCTTTTTGGCTGTCGCCCAGCTCTTAAAAAGAATTAAATTTTGTTTTTCATTAATTAATGAAATGTTTAAAATAGGCTATAATACTATCAATATATACTAAATATTATGCCTTATTTAAAATTTATATCTGACAAAAATCTTTGTGCCGCCGTTGCTTGCGTTATTAATACAATCGAAACAGCAGAACATGACGCAGAAATCAAACTACACAAAAACGTGGTAGATCCTTTTTCTGCCCTATTTCACGGAATTTCACATTCAATTTCTTGTCAAGAATGGCTTGAACAAGAAAAAGCTAGACAGGCTCAAAAAAACAATGCAAAATGCTATTGGAGATTTTCATCAAGAGGTCTTGGGGTCGGTTCACGGATGGAAAAATCTAGGCGTAGGTGGCGGCCTCGATGTCGAAAATGAAGAAAAGAACATTATCGCGGAAATAAAAAATAAATTTAATACAACAAAAGGCAACCATAAAGTTGAAATTTATGACGCAATCAAATCAAAACTAAAAATGCCCAAATACGCGGGTTATGTCGGATATTATGTCGAAGTAATACCAAGGAGTAAGAAAAAATACAATAAACCATTCACACCACCGGATAATAAAACCAAGAAACGTAGACCTGTTAAAAATATAATTAGGGTTATTGATGGCGTTAGTTTTTACGAAATGGCAACTGGAAGAAAAAATGCACTTCAAGAGTTATTTGAAGTTTTACCTAAAGTTTTGGTTGATAAACACAGGTATAAACTAAGCAAACAAGAAATAAAAGAGTATTTTGAGTTATTCAAAATTGCTTTCTCTACCGAATAACCTTTGCATATGTATTGGTTATCTGATATAATTATGATAGATAATATATCTATCATTTTTTATATGAAAACCATTCAAAAATACTATACTGCAGGTGAAGCTGCTGCATTGCTAAATATATCCATCGATACTATTAGACGCTGGGATAAATCTGGTTTAATTAAATCATTTCGGAATGATAGAAATGCAAGAATGTTTTTTCTAGATGAAATTAAAAGAATTAAAAATAAATCAGGTAGTAAAACAAATAAGTTTAAAATTTTAAAAAACAAGAAAAAATCACGGTACACTGCGATTGAACTATTTGCTGGAGCCGGAGGAACAGCAATAGGCATGGAAAATGCAGGCATTGAGCACGTTCTATTAAATGAATATGATAAACATGCCTGTGAAACTTTACGGATGAACAGACCAGAATGGAATATAGTTGAGGATGATATTCGAAATATAAAATTTGAAGAAGGGCAAGCTGACATCGTGCAGGGTGGTTTTCCTTGTCAAACCTTTTCCTATGCTGGAAAAAAAATGGGGTTTGAAGATATCCGTGGAACCTTATTTTTTGAATTTGCTAGATGCGTAAAAGAAGTTAAGCCAAAAATTGCTATAGGAGAAAACGTAAAAGGCTTGCTAAATCATGATGGCGGAAGAACCTTAAAAACAATGATTTCTGTTTTGGAAGAGTTGGGCTACAGAGTAAAGTACAAGGTAATTCGTTCACAATATATGGACGTATCACAAAAAAGAGAACGCCTTATAATTATCGGAGTGCGAAATGATTTGGATATTCCTATCTTATTCCCCAAAGAAAAAGATTACATTATTCCACTTCGTGAGGCTCTATATAAATGTCCAAAATCTGAAGGGCAAAAATATCCTGAAAAAAAACGTAAAATTTTAGAATCTATCCCACCAGGTGGCTACTGGAGAGATTTACCAGAGGATTTACAAAAAGAATATATGGGTGCAAGTTTTTTTTATGGGAGGAGGAAAAACTGGCATGGCAAGAAGACTTTCATGGGATGAACCGTCGCTGACTCTAACGTGTAGCCCAGCTCAAAAGCAAACTGAACGATGTCATCCCGAGGAAACTCGCCCACTTACAGTGCGTGAATATGCCAGAATCCAAACTTTTCCTGATAGCTGGAAATTCTCTGGATCTATTTCGCAACAATATAAACAAATAGGCAATGCCGTGCCTGTAAATCTCGGTTACCATATTGGTGATATTGTAATAAAAATGTTGGAAGGAGAAATTGTGGAAGAAGTTATTGAACCAGTTTTTGCACAGCAACAGCTTTTTGCATTTGCATGATAAGGAGTTTTTGATTTTGGGCATTCACCCCTTTGGCTCTCTCCGTATAGCGTTTCAAAAAATCTTGGTTTATTTTCTTAATATGGTATACTGTAAATAATTAACTAAACCATATTAAGCATTTTTATGACTTATTTATCGCAAATTATAAAAAATCGCCTTGAAGAAAAACTTGCCAAACTCAATAAGCTAAGACCATTGCCAAAATCCGCGGTGCAAAAACTGCGAGAAAAATTTCAGATTGAAATGACCTACAACTCCAATGCCATTGAGGGAAATTCTTTAACCCTGAAAGAAATCTTTTTAGTCATTAATGAAGGTATTACAGTAAAAGGGAAACCCTTAAAAGATCACTTGGAGGCCAAGGATCACCATGCCGCATTAGAATACTTGTATGATTTAATAGATAAAGACAAGCAGTATATTATATCCGAAATGTTAATCAGAAATCTGCATCAAATTATCGTTCAGGAAACCGACAAAGAATGGGCTGGAAGATATAGAAATGCCAATGTAATTATCGGGGGAGCAAAACATACGCCCCCCGACGCACTACAGGTACCGCAAAAAATGCATGATTTAATCAGCTGGCTTAACTCGCAAAAAAATAAAACTAATATTATCGAACTGGCCGCATTGTTGCATCATAAATTAGTTCACATTCACCCTTTCTTTGACGGAAATGGCAGAACATCGCGCCTGGCCATGAATTTATTGCTTATGCAAGCCAGCTATCCATTGGTGGTTATCCTAAAAAACGATCGTAAAAAATATTATGATGTATTAAGTAATGCCGACGACGGTAAATATGAACCGCTGGTAAAATTTATTGCTCAATCAGTGGAGCGAACTCTTGATATTTACTTGAAAACTTTAACTCCGGCGACACAAAAACAAGAAAATTTTTTAAAGCTTACAGAAATAGCTAAAAATACGCCCTTTTCTGCAAAATATTTAAATTTACTGGCACGGCAAGGAAAACTGGAAGCGTATAAAGAAGGCAGAGATTGGTTAACATCAAAAGAAGCTATTGAGCGATATCTACAAAATAGAGTTCGCCAAAGAAAAAATAAATAAGGATTTTTTGGCTCGGGCATTCACCTCTTTAATTCCCCTCTGCCCTTCGCCTAAAACAGAAAAAGAAATTTGAAAATTTTTTAAAACAAGTTTTCTTATCAGAAAACAAAAGAAAAGGAATACATCAGCTAAATACGAGTTCAATGAAATAATTTTTTTATCTTGAGGTAACTTAAAGTTTTGTGATTTAAATAGGGGCAAAAAATTTGATTTTTTATTTATTGAGGGGGATTAAAATGCACAAAATATTTTTCGTAACGGGTGTCAATGGAGTTGGTAAATCAACTATTATTCCGCATTTGAAATCAATTCTTTCAGAAGATGATTTTGTGGTACACGATTTTGATGCTCGAGGTGTTCCGCCAGATACTGATCGCAAATGGAGAATTTCTGAAACAAAATATTGGATTAGTGAAGGAAAAAGACCTTCAGAAGAAAAAAGTACTGTGATATGCGGGTTTATTAAGCCTAGCGATCTCGATGGATATGACTTATTGAATAGTGCATCGCCAGAAATTATTTTTAGAAACTGTAAAAATGTTTCATGGTATAGATGACCGCGTTATATTCGTAAAAAATATAGAGGTATTTAGTGGCGCACTTTTTGATGGTTGTTTAAATTTTAAAAAACTCATTTTTTCCGGAGATACTGATGCGTGCCCTGCAAGAGAACAGATAGGCAAGAAAGCATGGAAAACGCTTATATTTTTTTCTCAAGCAAAAACTTCTTTTGGAATTACTCTGCCAATGACATTAGAAAAATATACTGGATATCTCTGGGGTGACGGCAGAGAGGGTAGCATATACGTGAAAAAATAAAATCCCTGAAAAGGGATTTTTATATAATCAGTGTCTGAATAAGAATTTATAATTGCTGAATTTGATTTACGGTACTAGCACGGTCTATAAAGAGAATGCCGTTAAGATGATCGATCTCATGCTGAATAACGCGCGCAAGCAATCCTGTTGCATGTATTTTCTTTTTTTCTCCATTGCGATCAAGATATGTTGCGGTAACTTTTTTCCATCGTTTCACCATGCCATAGTAGCTTGGGACAGATAAACACCCTTCTTCCCCGGATTCCTTAAGAAGTGAATGACGCGCGATGACAGGATTCACCATAACAAGCGCATCACTTTTACTTTTTTTGTAGAGTTCAAAATTCTTTGGATCAGGTACTATTACAATAACGCGAACGAGTTCATTTACTTGCGGTGCTGCTAACCCAATGCCATCTTTTTCATACATGGTAAGAATAAGATCATCAATCAGGCTTTGAATATGGGTATCATGAACATGCTCGACAGGGGATGATACCTTTCGAAGATTCGGGTGTTCAACTGTGATAATGTCTCGTAATATTGGCATACTTTATACAGTCTACAATAGTATTGGGTCAATGTCAACCAGCCAGCCTGGAGGAAGTTTTTTGAGTTCTTGTGAAACTTGTTCAGAGAGTGATTTGCATAGAGTGTAGGAAGAGTCTATGGTAAGGTGAATTCTATCTTGCTCACGCGCTGTTCGCTTGGGAAGTATTGAAACGCGTGCATATTTTTTACATGTATTACTAAGTGTTTCATAAAGGTTCTTGATTGCAGTGCTATCATTTTTTGTTTTTTGCAAGCGATATAGAAGTGTAATAAGGCGACTATATGGTGGCCAACCAAATTCTTTTCTTTGATTAAGTTGTACATCAGAAAATGATTTCCAATCAAGTCGGCATAACGTTGAAATAAATGGATTTTCTTTTTGAAATGCCTGAATAGCTATTGAAGATTTTTCTGTATGCGCAAGCATGAGAATACGGCTAAGTATCTGCCATTGAATTTCATGACTGCGAAAATCTGTCAGCGACGCAGAAGGATCTGCAAGAAGAATAGCCACAAGGCCAAAGTGTGAAAAAAGTTCTGGATGAGAAAGCGGAATAAATGACGTGCCGATGATAATGCAGGGAGATGTTGGGATGGCATGCGGTGTATCTTTATTTATCTCATACACTGACACGCCTGGAAATAATTTTTTACAAGAGGAAATAATTTTTTCACTTCCCATGCCGGGAAAAACAAACGCGCTGCCTTTACATACATGGCATACAGAAGGAATAGGGTTGTGCGTATTACAAAATGTGCATGAAAGATATCGAGTTTTTGTTGAATACGGCCTATGTCTGCCACATGTGGGGCAAGAAAATATCGTATGGCATGTCTGGCACATGGCGTACGAACTTAGCCCCTTTTTATTGAGAAATAAAAATACATTTTTTCTCTCATGAAGACATTCAATAATATTATTTTTAAGTGTTTCGCTTATAAGCGGCGCATGTGGAATATATTCTTCTTGAGTAAGATGAATAAGGGGAGTGGACGATATTGGTGCATCAAGAAAAACATACTCAAGTTCTCCTTTTTCACCTGCATACATATCTTCAATACGCGGAGCATGAGATTGCAAGATAACGCGTATTGGCATACGTTTTGCAAGCGCACATGCAACAGTTGAAATATGATAACGCGGATGCATATCATATTGTTTATGTTCCATGCGCTCTGACTGATCTATGATAATAGTGTCTAAATTTGGAATTGCATGGAAGAGCGCCATGCGTGTACCAATAATGATATGTATTCTTTTCCGTTGTATCTCTTCAAGTGCATGCCGTAAATCCGATATGCGAATATTTCCATGCAGGCATGTAATAGGCGATGAAAAATATGGCGCGAGCATGCGCGCAATATGAAGTGCTTCAGGAATTGTAGGACAAATAAGAAGAAATTGTTTTTTTTGTTTGAGCGTATTTTGTGCGCACTTTGCATAGAACATAATTTTTTCATGTTCAAGTGCGCAATGAAATAGAATAGGTTTTTTTATGTTTTCAATACGCGTCATGATATCGCTTAAGGCACGAATGGAACGTTGTGAAAGACGAATCTTTTTTTCTTGGTATTCAGAGAAATATTCTTGAGGTTGAACATCTTCTTTTTGTTTTCGCGTGCGTGGAGGTAAAAGCATCATGCGGCTCACAGTTGCACGAGAAACAAAATAAAAATCAGAGAACCAAGAAAGAAGTTCTTTTTGAAATGATGTAAATGCAGGCTCACTAATAATAATTTTTTGGATTTCTTTTAGCGCTTCACTCTGTGTATTTTTTTGAATATCAATGATAACACCATGAATCATTTTTTTTCTAAAAGGAATACGGACAATTTGCCCAATAGAAATGTCTGCCCGTAAAGAAGTGGGTATGGCGTAGTCAAAATAATCCAGATGGCTAGGCAAACGGATGAGTGGAATAATACGGGCGATCATAGTTAGGGAAGGAGATACTCTGCTACAAGCTGGCCCACATTAAGAGGCGCTTCATAGGAGAGAATCTGTTGAGATGTATTCATGCAATCAAGAATGCCAAAGAAAAGAGCAAACACTGGAATACCGCATGCGCCGGACTCTTGCACATGATGTAGCGGCATTTTGAAGAATTTTTTTAGCCTATCATTTTTGAGAGCGATCAAGAATTCTTGATCTAGCGGAAGAGGCTGTTCTATTTCACTTGCTGATTCTTTTTCTTCAATAATTCGCGATAGATCTCCGGAAGCAAGAACCGCTAAAGTACGCGGCGATTCTTGAAGAGCTTTTTGAAGTTTTTGACCAATTTCAAAAAGTGATTTTAATGATCGATGTGGCGGCGTAATAACGAGTACTTTTGCCGAGTATCCTTTGAGAAGATAGAGGAGTGGTACACTTGCGCTGTACGAAAGTTTTGGACTACTGATATATTTCAAATTGAGATCATCAGTAAGATTCCTTTTTATGAAATCTGCCAGAATAGGATCTCCAGGACAAGTTATTTTTGTGGCAAGATCGCCAAATTCCTCAAATGTTGCTTCATAGTTTTGCGCAGTATGCAAAGAAAGAGCATGTGTGTGTTTTTTTCTTTGTTCATCTGGCGCAAGTATAATAAGCGTCTCAATTTTTTTTTCTTTCAGATGTTCGCGAATAGTCTGAAGCGATGTAACTGTTTGAATGAGTTTTTGCACTGCATCTTTTCCTATGCCAGGCACTAAAATTGGAGAGTGAGGGACAATGGCAAAATATTTAAGCATAAATATTATGGTATTTGGTTAGGAGTGATTGGCGCAGATGCAAGCATATTTTGCGGAAGCTCTTCTTGAATATCTTTTCCAAAGTCAACAGCATCTCCAAGAGGATGAAGCGCAAGTGTTTTTCCATTTGTCGCAATCACTTGATCTTTTTTAAATCCCAGTGCAGTAAACACATCTTCAGAAACAAACGGTTTTTTTTGTCCATGTGAAATAATATAGACTGTAGCTGACCCTATTTCACGAACCAGTATGCCGTCAGTAAAAAGAACCGGATCTCCGGTTTGAAAAAGTGCAAGCATTTGTGATGATTTTTTTGTTATTTTTTGATACGCAAAATTCGTAGAGAGCAAAGCTCGTTCAAAAATAGGATGCTTAATATTGCGCTGTACATAATACACGCCACCTGTTTTTTTATCTTGCATCAATTCGCCAATAGGACTTGCCGCTGCTTCTGGAATTAAACCAACTGTTGGGATTTCTTTAAGATCTTGTTCGCTTGCCGCAATAACTTCTTCCGGATTATACCCCAGACTTTTAAAGATTTTTTTTGAAGGAATAGCATACTTAGTGTCGTTCATGTATAGAAATATACCTCCCTTTACTGATTTTAAAAGTGAGTACTGCGGAAATTTAATGGAAGATTCCATGTCATATTTTTCAAGATCTTGCGGAGAAACAGTAATAATATTTTTTTGAGAAAATCGTGAAAGGAAAACGCCAAGAGAAGAGAATTTTTTTCGCTTGCCGTTTTGGATAAGCCAAATATCATCGGAGCCTTCTGCCTGGAGAAGTGTGCCATCCGGATAAAATTTTTCAAAGTATCGTACCCATAGTTTCCAAAAAGCAAAATTTCCTTTGATATGCGGAGTGTAATTATATAGTGCCGCAGTAGCAGAATTTGCAGGCGTTACCAAAAGGCCGTCAACATATTTTGATTCATAAGGACGAAATTGAAATTCCTGCGGATTGAGCGTGTAATATTTTTTTCTCCATGCCGCTTTTTGTATTTGCGTGCCAAATCCTTTATATGCAATAACTTGCGAATCACTCGGGGAGCATGTATCACAAATAGCAAAACCTGTTGCCCAATCATAATTGTATTGAGAGGGATATGAATTTTCAATAAGACTTTGTTCTTTTTGCAGGAGCACCAAAAGTACTTTTGGGTTAATGCCATTTGCGTTTGCTGCACGCCAAATGATTTCAGATGCAAAACGCATCTCGCCGTCCGTGTCTAGCGCGGTATAATTTGTAAGCCCAGATCTTTTTCGTTCAAGAAATGATTGGATTTGAGCGGCAGTCATGTCAGTTGACTTGAAAAATGCCGCATCAGAAATAATGTTATTTGGATCAAAGGAGAGGCCGAGCGCAAGGGAGGGAGAGAAGAGAAGACTTATGATAATAACAAAAAAAATTGCCTGAAAATATCGTATATTCATATGGGATTAGTGTAGCATAAAAACACTTTTTGTAAAAGAATTCCCACATAAAAATATGCAGGAATTCTTAATGAAAAATTGAGGATTTAATTTTATCGTATCACTACTTCTTCTTTTTTTGCGTCAATAGTAACAGCAGAGCCCTCGTCTACTTTTTTCTCAATCATATTCATGGCAAGCTGATCAAGAATCAATGTCTGAATTGCGCGTTTGAGTGGACGTGCACCATAGAGTGGATCAAAGCCGCGTTCTGCCAGAAGTGCAATAAGCTGTTGTGTGAATTTTACTTTAATATCTTTTTCTTCAAGCATCTTTTTCACTTTTTCAAGCTGGATATTAATAATTTCACTTATTTCTTTTTCTGTGAGCGGATGGAAGACAATGATTTCAGAAATACGATTCAAGAATTCCGGTTTAAAGTTCTTTTTCAAAAGCTCATGAATCTGCTCGCGCATTTCTTTTTCATTCATTATTGCGCGGCGTGATCCTTCTTCAGAAAATCCAATATTGCCCTCGCGGATAAGATCGCCACCAAGATTTGATGTCATGATGATGATAGTATTTTTGAAGTTTACTTTTCTGCCGCGCGCATCTGTAACATGCCCTTCATCCAAAATTTGGAGAAGCGTATTAAAAATTTCCGGATGTGCTTTTTCTATTTCATCAAAGAGAACTACGCTATAAGGTTTTCTGCGTACTTTTTCTGTGAGTTGTCCGCCTTCATCATAGCCCACATATCCGGGAGGGGAGCCAAGAAGCCTTGAGACCGTATGTTTTTCTCCGTATTCACTCATGTCAATGCGTATCAGTGCATTTTCATCGTTAAACATGAAGTCTGCTAATGACCGCGCAAGCTCTGTTTTTCCTACACCTGTGGGACCAATAAAAAGAAATGATCCAATGGGCTGTTGTGCGTCTGAAAGTCCTGCACGGGAACGCCGAAGTGCATTTGCTACTGCATGCACTGCTTCTTTTTGGCCAATCACGCGGCGAGAAATCATTTCTTCTGCGGTTTTTAATTTTTCCGCTTCGCTCTGCAGCATGCGAGATGCGGGAATGCCTGTCCAGCGAGCTACTACACCCGCAATATCTTCTTCTGTTACTTCTTCTTTCAAAAAGCGATGCTTTTTTTGAATTGCTGCAAGTTTTGCCATTATTTTTTTCTGTTCTTTTTCTAATTCCGGTACTTTGCCATAGCGAATTTCCGCAACGCGGGAAAGCTCCACTTTACGCTCTGCAATGTCTGCCTCTTGTTTGAGTTTTTCTATTTCAGCGCGAATTGTACGGATGGTGGTAATGAGTTCTTTTTCATTTTTCCAGTCTATTTCTAAGCGATCTGCATTTTCTTTGATTTCAGAAAGTTCTTTTTCTATTTCTTTGAGGCGGATTTTTGCATGCTTATCTTCTTTTTCTTTTTGAAGTGCCTGTTTTTCAATTTCAAGCTTGAGGATTTTTCGCTTGAGCTGATCAAGCTCCACTGGCTGACTATCTATCTGTAAGCGAACTGCGGATGTTGCTTCATCAATAAGATCAATAGCCTTATCTGGCAAAAACCTATCTGAAATATATCGGTGTGAGAGATTTGCCGCTTCTACAATAGATGCATCAGTAATACGCACACCATGATGGACTTCGTATTTTTCTTTGATGCCGCGCAAGATAGCAATAGTATCATCTACGCTTGGTTCCACCACCATCACAGGCTGGAATCTGCGCTCAAATGCCGCATCTTTTTCAATATGTTTTTGATATTCTTTTAAAGTAGTAGCGCCAATAGTGCGAAGCTCACCGCGAGCAAGCGCTGGCTTGAGCATATTAGACGCATCAATAGCGCCATCTGCGCCGCCTGCACCCATGACAGTATGAAGTTCGTCAATAAAAAGAATGATTTTTCCAGATGCTTGTTTTATTTCTTTGAGCACTGCTTTGAGTCTATCCTCAAAATCTCCGCGAAATTTTGTGCCGGCTACCAAAGCGCCTAAATCAAGTGACAGAATTTCTTTATCTTTCAGAAGTTCCGGGACATCACCAGTCACAATACGCTGAGCAAGACCTTCTGCAATAGCAGTTTTACCTACGCCAGCTTCACCAATGAGCACGGGATTATTTTTTGTTCTGCGTGAAAGTACTTGAATGACACGGCGAATTTCTTCATCGCGGCCAATAACCGGATCAAGTTTTTCTTGCCGCGCTTGGTCTGTAAGGTTCACGGCATATTTTGCCAATGCTTGATATTTGCTTTCTGGATCTGGGTCTGTGATGCGGTGACTGCCACGAAGTTGTGCAAGAATCTGAAGAACTGTTTCGTATTGCACATTGAATTCTTTGAGAATAATGTGCGCACTAGACGGTACTTGAATGAGCGCTAAAAAGAGATGTTCGGTGCTGATGTATTCATCACCGATATTTTTTGCCTCTTTTTCTGATTGGTTAAATACTTGAACCATTTCTTTGGAAATAAACATCTGGCCTTGTGCAGAGGCGTCCATAATATGGGGCAAGAACTGCAAACCCTGACCAATGCGCTGTTCAAGGCTAGGAATAGGGATTTCAAGTTTTTGTAAAATACTTCCTACGATTCCTTCAGACTGCTTGATGAGCGAGAGAAGGACATGAAGGGGGGTAAGCTCTTGGTGATTATATTCTGCTGCCAAGTTTTGTGCGCGTTGAAGCGCTTCTTGAGCCTTGGTGGTAAAGTTGTTTTGCATCATAAAAAAGTTATTAGCACTCAAAGGTATTGACTGCTAATTATTGTACCTTAGAAATGAGAGAATGTCAAGGCTTCCATTTTTTTGTTTATCTGATAAAATAAGACTGCGGAAATCTTTTATTCTATGGAGAAAAATAGCCTTTTAGGCGTTTCAATTGAGCGAATATCACAATACGATATTTTTCAGCTTTGTAGGCAATGGCTTACGGAATTAGATGATACGAGCACATGTCATCAGATTGTTACTGTGAATCCAGAATTTCTCATGGAAGCGCGAAAGAATCAGAATTTTTTGCGTATACTTCAGCAGGCAGATCTGCGCATTGCAGATGGTTTTGGACTTATTTGTGCATCCATTTTTTTATATGGATTTAAAAAAAGGCTTTTGAGAATGACTGGCGTTGAGTTTGTGCATATGCTCGCTGGCTTGTGCGCGCAAGCAGGAAAGAAAATATATCTTATTGGCGCTGAACAGGGTATTGCAGAAAAAGCAGCGCACGCATTGCAGAAAAAATTTCCTTCTCTTACGATTGTTGGCGCAGAAGAGGGAATGCCGTGTGATGACATCTCGCGACTTATTCAGCGTATACAGTCAGCGCAAGCTGATGTTCTCCTTGTGGCATTTGGCGCGCCAAAACAAGATCTTTGGATTGCAGAGTATAAAGAACAGTTGAAACATGTAAAAATTGCAGTCGGTGTTGGCGGTACATTTGATTATCTTGCCGGCATTGTTCCGTATGCGCCGCGATTTATTCGTATACTTGGTCTGGAATGGTTATTCCGACTTATTACTCAGCCGCATCGGTTAAATAGAATTATCACCGCGGTCATACGATTTCCCCTCGAAATTATACGTGAAAAATATATATGAATCCTTATCTTTTTATTTTTAGAAAAAGCAGTGAGGAATCCAATCTTGCGTTAGGGGATGGTATAAAGCGATATACAAAAAAAATCCGTGAGATTCCCGGCAAGCGAAAAAATATTCTTAAAGAAATTGATAGTTTTTTGCGCGTACGGAAAATATTTCCCAAAAAACTTTCTGGCATCATAGTATATTCCGGGCCAGGACAGTTCTCATTTTTACGAACAAGTATTTCAATTGCAAACACATTTGGGTATGTACTTCAGATTCCTGTCATTAGTGTAGAAGAATCAGAATATTCACACGAGAAAGATTTTTTTACTGTTGGTTTAGAGAAAATACAAAAAATAAAAAAGTTTCAGCTGGTTATTCCGATGTACGGAAAAGAACCAAATATAACAAAGCCAAAATAGATATGGATCTTTTTGACTATACATTAGAAAAAAAAGAACACGCACCGCTTGCAGATCGCATGCGTCCAACTACGTTAGATGAATACATTGGCCAGGAACATCTTTTGGGAGAAGGGAAGGTATTGCGTAAGCTGATTGAGACAGATCAGCTTCACTCGCTGATTCTCTGGGGGCCGCCGGGTGTGGGTAAAACCACGCTTGCAGCGGTAATTGCGCATACGACCGGTGCGCATTTTGTTTCTATCAGTGCAGTAAATACCGGTCTCAAAGAAGCGCGCGAAATGATTGCAGCTGCACAAGATCGGCTCAAGTTTCATAACCAAAAGACAATTTTATTTATCGATGAAATACATAGGTTCAATAAAGCACAACAAGACGCATTTTTGCCGTATGTAGAAAATGGCGTCATTGTGATGATTGGCGCAACCACAGAAAACCCTTCTTTTGAAGTGAATTCTGCGCTTCTTTCCCGTTCACGCGTATTTGTATTGCATCCGCACACACAGGAATCTTTGCGTGCAATTTTGCAGCGCGCAATGCCAGCAGATGTTGTAATGGATGATCAGGTGCAAGATGCGCTAATAGAATATTCCAATGGTGATGCGCGATCGCTTTTGAATATTTTTGAATTATCTGTTGCGCTTACAGATGAGCAAGACGGAAAAAAACACATAACATTTGCAACCGTAGAAGAAGCGGCACAACAAAAAGCTTTACGGTATGATAAATCAGGAGAAGAACACTATAATATTATCTCTGCATTTATTAAAAGCATGCGAAATTCAGACCCCAATGCGGCACTATATTGGCTTGCGCGCATGTTAGATGCCGGTGAAGATCCGCTTTTCATTAGTAGGCGTATGGTGATTTTTGCATCTGAAGATATAGGACTTGCAAGTGTGAATGCACTTGTGCTTGCTATTGCTACTATGCAATCCGTTGATTTTATTGGCATCCCAGAAGCGCGCATTCCCTTGGCGCAATGCGCAGTGTATTTAGCAGAAGCAAAGAAAAGTAATCGTTCGTATGCCGGCATCAATAGCGCCATGGAAGATGTAAAGAAATACGGGAATCTTCCTGTGCCACTTCATTTACGGAATGCTGTCACAAGACTTATGAAAAATATGGATTATGGCAAGGGATATAAATACGCGCATGATTATAAAAACGCACAGACAGACATGGAATGCATGCCAGAAGAACTGAAAGATAAGAAGTATGTGTAATCAATTCACTCGTAATTATAACAAAAAGCTCAAATTTTAACCCCTCACTATTGACAAAATAAGGAAAATTTGTTTTAATTTATAATGTTCTTTGAATTTTTCATCGCTGTGATGAGGTGGGCAATGAGGCTAGTGTGAGGATATAGCTTGATTGCTCGTCTCATCCGAAAGATGAACAGCCTCCGACCAAAGCTGTCGGGAGAATGCTTCCATGAGGAGACAGTGAAATGACGATCGTTACGACGATGTCGAAGGAAGAACTCTGCCAGCTCGTAGGGGAGGCCTACAATAAGGCTCACGAGAAAGGAGAGACTCAAAAATTAGTGGATGAGATCAAGGGGTTTTGCGCGAGCGTCGACAAGTCGGTCGGTGTGCAGGCGCCGGCGATCATCGTCCAGAAGGCGCCCGAGCCGCAGCCCACGCGCTACGGACTTCCAGTGGGGTTCACATTCGCCCAAGTCGAGCAG
>Ga0172368_10005260_pt1 | contig 14543 bp, 10 predicted proteins | sample Lak11m_FD_114540 | JGI IMG/M metagenome (GOLD analysis project Ga0172368, IMG submission 114540) | Freshwater microbial communities from Kabuno Bay, South-Kivu, Congo - kab_022012_11m | ecosystem: Environmental > Aquatic > Freshwater > Lake | place: Democratic Republic of the Congo: South-Kivu...
AACCACGCAGGATCGAGCGTTGCGTATCGCGGCCCGTGTGGAGAGGGGGTCGGGGGGTGAGGGCCGCGGGCGCCCCCATTGGCGTCGGATTCGGCACGAGCTTGCACCCGATTGACTCCGGAACATGCTCCACCAAAAGGATTATCAACGTCCGGCCCCTCTCCCGGAATCCGCGCTCTTGCCGCACTCCGGTGTCGCAGATGTCCCCGCGGCCCGTTAGACTGCCCGATCCCCCGCCTCACGGGGGCCGAAAGGACCCGACCGTGGCCCACCCGCACGGAGAGCCCGAATTCATCCTCGTCAAGGGCGCCCGCGAGCACAATCTCAAGAACGTCACGCTGGAAATCCCCAAGAAGCGCCTCGTGGTCTTCACGGGCCCGTCCGGCAGCGGCAAGAGCTCGCTCGCCTTCGACACCATCTACGCCGAGGGCCAGCGCCGCTACGTCGAGAGCCTCTCCGCGTACGCCCGCCAGTTCCTCGGGCAGATGGAGAAGCCCCACTACGACGTCATCCGGGGGCTTTCGCCCACCATCTCCATCGAGCAGAAGGCCGCCAGCTCGAACCCCCGCTCCACGGTCGGCACCATCACCGAGATCCACGACTACCTGCGCGTGCTCTACGCGTCGGTCGGCCGCCAGCACTGCTGGCAGTGCGGCCGGTCGGTAGGCCGCCAGAGCGCGCAGCAGATCGGCGACGAGCTGCGCTCGCTGCCCGAGGGCACGAAGGTGCAGGTGCTCGCCCCGCTCGTGCAGAACCGCAAGGGCGAGCACAAGGAGGTGCTGGCCGAGGCGAAAAAGCGCGGCTTCGCGCGCGCCCGCGTCGACGGCGTCGTCAAGGCGCTCGACGAGACGCCGGAGCTCGACAAGAAGAAGAAGCACTCGGTCGACATCGTCGTGGATCGGCTCCAGATGAAGCCCGGCGTCGAGAAGCGGCTGAGCGACTCGGTCGAAACCGCGCTCAAGGAGGGCAAGGGACTGCTCGTCGCGCTCGTGCAGGAACCGGGCGCCGAAGAGCAGGAACGCATGTTCAGCGAGCACTTCGCGTGCCCCGCCTGCGGCCTGTCGTTCCCGGAGCTGGCGCCGCCGTCCTTCTCGTTCAACAGCCCGCTGGGCATGTGCGTCGAGTGCAACGGCCTGGGCACGCGCCAGGAGATGGACCCCGCGCTCGTCGTGCCCGACCCGTCGCTCACCATCCGCGCCGGTGCCGTGGAGCCGTGGGTCACCGCCGTCGAGAAGCGCGGAGGCTGGACCTACCGCATGATCGAGGCGCTGGGCTCCTCGTTCGGCATCCCGCTCGACAAGCCCTGGCGCGACCTCGCCGAACGCCACCGCCACCTCGTCCTCTACGGCTCCGAGGACGACAAGATGTCCATCCGTTTCAGCGAGAACGGACGCTCCGGCACGTACGAGACCGCGTTCGAGGGCGTCATCCCGATGCTCATGCGGCGCTTCAAGGAGACGGTCTCGGACCAGATGAAGAACTACTATCAGAAGTATTTTTCCGAGCGGAGCTGCACGTCGTGCGGAGGCGAGCGGCTGCGGCCCGAGTCGCGCGCGGTGAAGGTCGGAGGCAGGAGCATCGTGGAGCTGTCGCGCGTGACCATCGACGACGCGCAGACGTTCCTTGCGGGGCTGAAGCTGCCGGGCAACGAGGCGGTCATCGCGGCGGAGCTGCTGAAGGAAATCGGCAACCGCCTGCGGTTTCTGCTGGACGTGGGGCTGGGCTACCTGACGCTGGACCGCGGCGCATCGACGCTGTCGGGCGGCGAGAGCCAGCGCATCCGGCTCGCCTCGCAGATGGGCTCGGAGCTCACGGGGGTCATCTACATCCTGGACGAGCCTTCCATCGGGCTGCACCAGCGCGACAACGGGCGGCTGCTGGCGACGCTGAAACGCCTGCGGGATCTGGGCAATTCGGTGATCGTCGTCGAGCACGACCGCGAGACCATGGAGGAGGCCGACCACGTCGTGGACTTCGGCCCGGGCGCGGGAGAGCTGGGCGGGCGGGTCGTGGCGTCGGGCACGCCGGCGGAGCTGTGCGCGAATGCGGAGTCGATCACCGGGAAGTATCTGTCGGGAGCCGAGGCGATCCCGGTGCCGCGCGTGCGCAGGCCGGGCAGCGGGCACCGGCTGCGCGTGCTCGGGGCGACCGCGAACAACCTCAAGGACGTGGACGCGGAGATTCCGCTGGGGACGCTGACGCTCGTGACGGGCGTGAGCGGCGCGGGCAAGAGCACGCTGGTGAACCACATTCTGCACCCGGCGCTGTCGCGCGCGCTCTACGGCAGCAAGGAGCAGCCGGGTGCGTTCCGGGCGCTGGTGGGGATGGAGCTTCTGGACAAGGTGATCGCGATCGACCAGAACCCCATCGGGCGCACGCCGCGGTCCAATCCGGCGACGTACACGAAGGTGTTCGACCTTGTGCGCGACGTGTTCACGCGCACGCCCGAGGCGCGCGCGTACGGGTACGGACCGGGCCGATTCAGCTTCAACGTGAAGGGCGGCCGGTGCGAGGCGTGCGAGGGCGACGGCTCGCGCGTCGTGGAGATGCACTTTCTGCCGGACGTGTACGTGCCGTGCGAGGTGTGCAAGGGCCGGCGGTTCAACGACCAGACGCTGCGCGTGCAGTTCAAGGGGCTCGACATCGCGCAGGTGCTGGACCTGTCGGTGCGCGAGGCGCTGGACGTGTTCGCCGTCCACCGGGAAATCGTGCGGATTCTGCGCACGCTCCAGGACGTGGGGCTCGGGTACATCAAGCTGGGGCAGCCCTCGCCGACGCTGTCGGGCGGCGAGGCGCAGCGCATCAAGCTCAGCCGCGAGCTGGCGCGCACGGACACCGGGCACACGCTGTACGTGCTGGACGAGCCGACGACCGGGCTGCACTTCGACGACATCCGCAAGCTGCTGAAGGTGCTGGATCGGCTCGTGGACGCCGGCAATACCGTGGTCGTCATCGAGCACAACCTGGACGTGATCAAGTGCGCCGACCACGTCGTCGACCTCGGGCCCGAGGGCGGAGACAAGGGCGGACGCATCGTCGCCGCCGGCACGCCGGAGGAGGTCGCCGCGTGCGCCGAGTCGTACACGGGGCAGTACCTGCACCGGGAGCTGGAGGCGAAGAGGAACGCGGGGAGGGGGTGAGCGCCTCGGTCGAAGCACCTACTGCGCGGAGTCCGGCGGGTCCGCGGTCACATCGGGTTCACCGATACGCTTCGGGGGGAACGAAACGAACCTGCGCCCGCTGGCACGCTCTGCCTCCTCCAGACGCCGCAGTTCCTTCCCGATGGCCGAGATATCGTTTCCGAACTTCCTGGCGAACTCCCTTCGGACGGCGTGAATCTCCTCGATGATCGGATCATTCGTCATGGCGTCCGCCGCCTGGCGCACGCCCTCCTTCGCGATGATGCGCCCCTACGCTGCGCGACCGCAAGGGGCGCCGACCGCAGGCGATTGCGCCCGCAACCAGCCTGCGGCGCAGTGTGCAGGCGCGTGTCGCACTCCAAGGCGGCGTCCCGGGCGCGTTGAGAACCGCCTCGAAAGGCGCCATACTGACCTGGGAGGCGAGCATGGACGTTCAGACGCGTACCCGACAGCCTGCCGCCCGCGCTTCCGTGGGCCCGCACACGTGGGACGAGTTCGTGCAGCTCGACGACGACGACCGGCGCGAGCTGATCGACGGCGAGTTCGTGGAGACCGAGGTGCCGGCCGACATACACGAATGGATCGTCGCGATGCTCACGCGCCTCCTGCTCAACTGGGTGTGGGAGCGCAAGGCCGGAATCGTCTATGTCTCGGGCTACAAGGTCCGCGTGAGCGCGCGGCGCGGGGTGATGCCCGACATTCAATTCTACCGCAAGGGCAACCCGGCCCGGCGCGAGAGGCAGGGCGTGGTCGATGGGGGCCCGGACCTTGCGGTCGAGGTCGTCTCGCCCGGCAGCAGCAGCTACGACCGCGTGACGAAGCTGACCTACTACAAGTCCATCGGCATGCACGAGTACTGGCTCGTCGACCCGGAGAACCGCACCCTCGAGCGCCTCGTGCTCAAGGGTGGCGACTACAGCATCGTGGAAGCGCTGAAAGACGACGCGGTCTTCCGCCCCGCCGAGTACGAAGGCCTCGAAATCGACCTCACCACGCTCTGGAATCCGCCGGCCTGAACAAGGCGAAGACCGTCCGACCGGGGCGCCACGCCCTCGCCCGCGCTGCCATGGTCCGGCAGGCCCACGATGCGCGAGCCGCCGCTCCGCCGCTCCGCCGTGGCGCCATGGGCCCGCTGCTCCCCGTGCCGCGAAGCACCTTGACGCGCCGGCCCGCACGGTGCATTGAGGCGTGCATGGAAGACCTCCCCCAGGAAGTGCTCGCCAAGGCCCGCGTGCTGGTCGAGGCGCTGCCTTGGATCGCCCGGTTCCACGGCAAGACCTTCGTCGTGAAGTTCGGCGGCGCCGCAATGAAGGAGGCCGCGCTGCGCGAGGACTTCGCCCGCGACGTCGCGCTGCTGCGCTACGTCGGCATCGACGTCGTCGTCGTCCACGGCGGCGGTCCGCAGATCGACGCGATGCTCCTGAAGCTGGGAATAATGCCGCGCAAGGTGGCCGGCATGCGCGTCACCGACGAGGCGACCATGGAGGTCGTCGAGATGGTGCTCGCGGGCCGCATCAACCAGGATCTGTGCAGTCTCGTGAACACCCACGGCGGACGTGCGGTGGGCCTGAGCGGCCATGACGCGCGCTTCCTGCGCTGCCGCCGCGTCGCGGGCGAAGGCGGCGAGGACCTGGGACTGGTCGGCGAGCCGGTGCGCGTGGACGCCGCGCCGCTGCGCGCGCTGCAGCAGGGCGGGTTCATCCCGATCATCGCGCCCATCGGCGTGGACGACGAGGGACGCAGCCTCAACGTCAACGCCGACCATGCCGCCGCCGCCGTCGCGGGCGCGCTGCGCGCCGAGAAGCTCGTGCTCCTGACCGACGTACAGGGCGTGCTGGAGCCCGACGGCACGCTGGTGCGCCAGCTCGACCGCGCGCGCGCCGACGCCGGCATCGCCGCGCAGCGCATCGGCGGCGGCATGATCCCGAAGGTGCGCTGCTGCCTCGACGCACTGGAGGCCGGCGTCGGCTCGGCGCACATCGTGGACGGGCGCCGGCCCCACACGCTGCTGCTCGAAATCTTCACCGACCGCGGCATCGGCACGCAGATCCGGCTCTAGACGAGGGAGATCATGTCCAACGAGTCCATCGCCGCCCGCGGCGACAAGGTGCTCTTCCCCAACTACCGGCGCGCGCCGGTCGCGTTCGTGCGCGGACTGGGCGCGAAGCTTTGGGACGCCGACGGGCGCGAGCTGCTGGACTTCCTAGGCGGCATCGCCGTGACCGGGCTCGGGCACAACCACCCCGCCGTGCGCGCCGCCGCCGTCGCGCAGATGGAGAAGCTCTGGCACGTGTCGAATCTCTTCTACACGGAGCCGCAGATCGCGCTCGCCGAGCGGCTCGTATCGACCGGATTCGCCGACCGGGCGTTCTTCTGCAACAGCGGCGCGGAGGCCAACGAAGGCGCCATCAAGCTCGCGCGCAAGTGGCAGCGCGAGAACGGCCGTCCGGAGCGGTTCGAAATACTCTGCGCTCGGAATTCATTCCACGGCCGCACGATGGGCGCGCTGGCGGCAACGGGACAGCCCAAGTACCACGCCGGTTTCGAGCCCCTGCCCGAGGGCTTCCGGCACCTGCCCTTCGGCGATCTCGCGGCATGGGAAGCCGCGGTCACGGAGCGCACGGCGGGCCTTCTCGTGGAGTGCGTGCAGGGCGAGGCGGGCGTGCTTGTGCCGCCGGAGGGATTCGTCGCGGGGCTGCGCGCGCTCGCGGATCGACACGGGCTGGTGCTGATGTTCGACGAGGTGCAGGGCGGATTCGGGCGCACGGGAAAGATGTTCTCGTTCGAGTGGGAGGGCGTCGCCCCGGACGTCTTCACGCTCGCGAAAGGGCTCGGCAACGGGCTTCCCATCGGCGCGCTGCTGGCGCGCGAGCGCTTCGCGACGGTGTTCCAGCCCGGCACGCACGCTTCCACGTTCGGCGGCAATCCGGTGGCGTGCGCGGCGGCGTGCGCGGCGTTCGACGAGCTGGTGCGCGGCGGCGCGATGGCGCACGGCCTCGCGATGGCGGCAAGGCTGCGCGCGAAGCTGGCGGCCGAGCGCGAGGCCTCGGGCGGGCTCGTCGAAGGCATCCGCGGCCGCGGCCTGTGGCTGGGCGTCGTGCTCTCGGACGATCGCGCTTCGGCGGCGGTGACGAAAGCCCGCGAGCTGGGGTTGGTCGTGGGCGGCGTCGGCGAGCGCGTGCTGCGCCTGGCGCCGGCGCTCGTCGTGTCGCAGGAGGACGTCGATCGCGGGGCGAAGCTCCTGGGCGAGGCGATACGCACCTGCAAGATGAAGAATGAAGAATGAAGAATGAAGGATGAATCCTGGCGCCCTTGGCGTCTTTGGCGCCTTGGCGGTCCCTGCTGCGCACGCCTTGGACTGCTCCGACCGCATGTCCGACGTGCGCCCGCCGCATCTGCTCGTGCGGGTGTTCAGCTCGGCGCGCCGTCCCGCGCCGGCGCGGCGGCGAGTATCTCCTCCAGCTTCGCGATGCTCGGCGGCTTGGCCACGTGGTGCGCGAAACCCGCCTCCGCCGCGCGGCGCAGATCCTCCGGCAAAGCATAACCGCTCAAGGCCACCAGCATCGCATCGGGACTCCCGTCGCTGCGCAGCGCCCGCGCCACCTCGTACCCGTCCATGCCGGGAAGCCCGACGTCGCACAGCACGACGTCGGGTCGGAACGCGCGCGCGCGCTCGACGCCCTCCGGCCCCGTCGCGGCAATCTCCACCACGTGCTCGCCCAGCTCCAGCGCCTCGCGCAGACTCTCGGCGGCGTCGGCGTTGTCCTCGATGACGAGCACCCGCCGGGCCCCGCGGCGCGTCTGCGTCCGATCCGGCGCCGCGGGCCGCACCGGCGCCGACGCTTCCAGCGGCAGACGCACCACGAACTCCGAGCCCTTGCCGAGTCCGTCGCTGTGCGCCGAGATGGTGCCCCCGTGCAGCTCCACCAGGCCTTTCACCAGTGCGAGCCCAAGCCCGAGGCCGCCCCGGCCGCGGTCCAGCCCCTGCTCCGCCTGCATGAAGGGCTGGAACAGCCGCGCCAGCGTGCGCGGCTCCATGCCGATGCCGTCGTCGACGACGCGCACGACGGCCTGCCCCTCCTCGGTGCCCACGACGACGCGCGTGCGACCGCCCGGGTGGGCGAATTTCGCCGCGTTCTGCAGCAGATTGCCCACGATCTGCGCCAGGCGCGTGCGATCCGCGTGTACGTGCGCGGGCGCCTGCGCCGCCACCAGTTCCAGCGTCACCTCGGCGCGCTCGAAGAACGAGCGGTTGTCCTCGAGGGCGCGGTGGACCATCTCGCCCAGCTCCACGGACTCCTTCTGCAACGCGATCTTGTTGCGAGTGATGCGCGTCACGTCCAGCAGGTCGTTGACAAGGCTGGCGAGCTGGTTCACCTGGCGATCCATCACCTGGTGCGCGCGCCGGGCCTGCTCGCCGCCGGGCGCGGCATGGTCCAGCACGTAGAGGCTGTTGCGGATGGGCGCGAGCGGATTGCGCAGCTCGTGCGACAGCATCGCGAGAAACTCGTTCTTGCGCCGGTCCGCCTCGACGAGCTGCGCGTTGGCGGCGCTCAGGGCGCGAACGGACTCGACACGCTGCATGGCTGTCGCGACCTGGTCGGCCACGACGCGCATGAGCTCCGCCTCGTCGTCGGCGAAGCGATCGCGCGTCTTCGTCCCGAACGAGAGCGTCCCGATGAGCCGCCCCTGGGCGACGAGCGGATGGCAGCAGTAGGTCCGCACGCCGTGGGAGCGCACGAGCGCCGCGCGCGGGTCCGCGCCGTCCTGGATTCTCTCCGCGACGATGCTCCTCATGTCCCGCGCGACGCAGCCGCAGATGGCGCTGCCGAACTCCAGCCACTCGACGTCGCGGGCCGCCTGCGCGTCGATGCCGGCACATGCGTTGAGGTGCAGCTTCCCCGAGGGCTCGTCGGCCAGGTAGTTGAGGAAGACCTGGCAGTCCAGGTGGCCCATGACCTCGCGGCACAGCGCCTCGACGACGGTCTGCGGCTCGTCGGCTGCCAGCAGGCGTGCCGCGGTGCGCGACAGCAGCCCGAGCCGCGCCTCGCTGCGCCGCAGCGCGCGGTCCATGGAGCGGCGCTCGGTGACGTCCATGAAGACCGCCGCGAACTGGCCGGGCTGCGGGCGGTACGCGATGACCTCGTAGTCGCGCCCCAGCGGATCGGCCCGGCTCTCGAAGCGCGCCGGTTCGCCGGTGAGGACCACGCGGCCGTAGCGCTCGATCCACTCGGGTTCCAGCCCGGGGATGACCTCGCGCGCCGTGCGCCCCACGACCTGCGAACGCTTCAGACCGGTCAGCCGCTCGAAGGCCGGGTTCACCTCGACGAAACGGTAGTCGCGCGGGCTGCCGTCGGCGTCGAAGATCATCTCGTGCAGCGCGAACCCCTCGGAAAGATTGAGGAAAAGCTGGCGGTGGCGCTCCTCGCTGGAACGCAGCCGCTCCTCGGCGACCCGCGCGGAGGTCACGTCGCGGAACACCAGCACGACGCCGCTGACGTCGCCCGCGGGGCCGCGGATGGGCGCCGCGCTGTCGGCGACGGAGACGCTGCGGCCCGAGCGCGACACGAGCGCGGTGTGGTTGGCCAGCATCTCGGGGCGGCCGGAACGCAGCACCTTGGCGACGGGGTCCGCCGCCGGCGCGCCCGTGCCTTCGTCGACGATGCGGAACACCTCGGAAAGAGGCCGATCGCGCGCCTCGTCGAGCTTCCAGCCGGTGAGCTGCTCGGCCACGCCGTTGAGCAGCACCACGCGCCCCGCGGTGTCGGTCGCGATGACGGCGTCGCCGATGCTCTGCAGCGTGGTCGCGAGGCGCTCGCGCTCGAAGGCGATTTCGCGCGCGTGCGTGTCTTCCAGACGCCTGCGGTCGAAGCTCTCGATGATTTCCCAGGCGCCGTCGCGCTTGAGCAGCGCGAACTGGTGGTTGCGGATGACGTCGGCGATTTCCGCGGCGCCGCAGCGCTGCAGCGAGTAGGTACACAGCGCGAGCATGCGGTAGCGGCCGAGGACGGCGTCGACCGCGGCCTCGTACTCGTAGAAGCCGCGCCAGTCCGCCTTCTCCAGCCAGAACGTGTTGCCTGTGAGGCGCAGGCCGGCGCACCCGCGCGCCAGAGCCTCGTCGAGGCGGGAAACCCAGCCGGCCAGCACGCGGTCGGAGTCGAAATGCCCGCCGGCCAGGTACCAGTCGGTGTGCGGCAGGATCTCCAGGCGTCCGCGCCGCTCGAAGCTTTCGAGGTCGGGCACGGCCTTCGCGAGCGCGGCGCGCGCCTGGGCGACGCCGAGCGGCGGCGAGGTCACCCACATGCAGAACTCGCCGCTCTCCAAGCCCGCCTTGAAGTAGGGCACCAGGGTGTCCACCAAGTCGTCGCTCGTCGCGTAGAACTGGCAGAAGTGCGTGCCCCACGGGGCGTCGCCGACCGCCTTGATGCCGGTCCGGCGGACGGCGGCAGCTCCGGGTGTCGCGTCCCTGACAGCTCCTGCGCGCCGTCGCATCGCCGGCGGATCGGGCTCTGCAGTGTAGCGGGGCGCAACAGTGGTGGAGTCGGAAAGTCGGCGTTCGGGCGGGAAGCGTCGGGATCCGGACACTGCGCCGCGGGCGCCTTTTCCGCAGTTCAGTTCTTGCCGCGCCTGTCGGGCCGTCCGGCGACGTGCTACACGGTAGGCCATGCGCGTGCTCGCACCCGGCGACGAGGAGTGGCTTTCCCGCGAGCTGCGCGGCGTGTGCGCCGAGGGCTCCGTGATCCTCGTCCCAGTGGCCGGCGACGTGCGCGCGCCGTGCCTCGAGCCCTTTTCGACCTTCGACGTACACGCCAACGACTGGGTGCAGATCGTCGTCGCCCCGGGACAGCGCGGCACGGCGCGCGATCGGGCGTGGGAGAGGCTTGGCCAAGAAATCGGCGCGCCCATGGAAGCAGCGCGGCGGGCCGCGCGGTGCCACCTCGACGACGGCTTCGCCGACGCTTGGTTCGTGGCGGACGGCCGCTGGCTCGGCGATTGGGAGACGCCGATCGCGCATTCCGTGGACCGGGCGGTGCCTTTCGACCTGCAACGCACTCTCCGCGAGTTGGCGGATGCTGCGCGCGCGGCAGGAATGCCGGGATTCGACGAACTATGCGCCATCCTCGCGGAAATGCTGGTCTTTTCGGCGGGACGGTCCCGTGAGCCAGAGCTCCGGCTCCGGCGCTTGGGCGGACCGGCGGCGCGTCCCGGCGTCCGCGTCGAAGAAGTCGTGCTGCGGCGCCCGCGTCCCGGTCCGCGGGGAATGTCGCCGGGAGTCCGGATCGAGTCGATTCGCCCCACCGTCCCTCCTTCGCCGGCGCCCGGAATGAACGGCCGTTCAGCGAGCACCCCTGTGCCCGAAGTCCCGAAGCCGCACGCGGACGCCTCGCACACGGTGGAGGCGGGAGCCTGCATCCGTTGCGGAAAGCCGGCGGGCGACCTATCGGGTCCGTGCCCCGGCCCGACGCACGGACGCATGGGGATGATCGAGTTGGACTGAACCGAGGTCGCGCGGTGCCCGGGCTGGCGCAGGTGGCGGAGCGTCTGGGAGGCACGCTGCCTCTGCGCGAGCCGTCCGCGGGTCCGCAGGCGGCCGTCGCGGTCGTGCTGCGCGAGGCGGCCGGCGGCCTCGAAGTCCTGCTCATCCGGCGGGCGGAACACCCGCGCGACCCGTGGTCGGGACACGTGTCGCTGCCGGGCGGCCGGCGCGAGCCGTCCGACGCGGGTCTGCTGGCGACTGCCGTGCGCGAGACGCTCGAGGAAGTGGGGCTGGATCTGGCGGCCGCGGCGCCGCTGGGGGCGCTGGAAACGATGCGCCCGCGCCTCGCGATCTTCCGCCGGCTGACCATCGCCCCGTTCGTGTTCGCGCTGCCCGGCGCGTTCGAACCGCGCCTTTCGAGCGAGGTGGTGCGCACGTTCTGGCTGCCGCTGGGGCCGGTGCGCCGCGGCGAACTGGACGGGGGAATCGTGTGGCGGGCCGCGGGCGTGCCGCTGCACCTGCCGGCCTGGAAGTTCGACGGCGAAACCGTGTGGGGCTTGACGCACCGCATCCTGAAGGACCTGCTGGAGCGGCTCGGTCCCGCGGTCACCTGAGCCCGTGCGCACCGCCGCGCCGCGAGCGCCGGTCGACTCGGGCATCCGCTCATCCCGAGCGGGCACGGCGGGGCGCAGGACGCCGCCGGGGGCGGCCGTCGTCCGGGGCACCCCGCAGCAGCGCGGGCAGGCCGGACCGACTCGGACCCACTTCGGTTGACAGCCCGGGCGCACCGGCGCACGCTTCGAAACATGTCGGCGCTCAACCACGACTATCCGCACGCAGACCGGATTCCGCGCGCTCCCACGCGCGAGCGGTGGGCCGCCCTGACGCCCGAGGAGCGCGAGCGCGTGGTCGCGGCGCTGCCCTCGCACCCGGAGGAGGGCGAGTTCGGCTCGCCCGAGGGCGATTTCCACTCGATTCCGACGCGCGCCGCCCGGGACGCGCTCGAAACCTGGTTCCGGTCCAAGCGCCGCGCCGCCTACATCGGCACCGACATGCTGGTCTACTGCCCGGACGAGCGCCGCTTCGCCCCGGATCTGTTCGTGGTGCTCGACGTGGACCCGCACCCTCGCCACAAGTGGGTCGTGAGCGCCGAGGGGCGGGGGCTCGACTTCGCGCTGGAGGTGATCGTCTCGGGCGACCGGCACAAGGATCTGGAGCGCAACGTCGGGCTGTACGCGGGCGTCGGTATTCCCGAGTACTTCGTGTTCGACCAGCCGGCGCACGAGCTGCGGGGCTGGCGGCTGCGCGAGGGCGCGGTGCGCTACCGGCGCATCGTGCCGCAGAGCGGCGGACACCGCTCCGACGTTCTGGACATGGAGTTGCGCCAGGAGGGGGACAAGGTCCGGTTCTTCGCCGGTTCCGCGCCGCTGCTGGAAGCCGCCGAGCTCGCCGAGCGGATCCAGAAGACCCTGGAAGAGGCCGTGGTGCGGGCCGAGCAGCGCGTCGAGGAGGAGGCCCGACGGACGCAGCAGGCCGAAGAACGTGCCCGCGCGCTCCAAGCGCGGCTCGACGAGCTGGAGAAGAAGCGCTGACGCGCCCGTCCCGCGCGAGCCAATCTCTCTGCCGCACGGGTCGGTCTGTCCGTCCTGCCGGCTTCCATGGCACGCCCCCCCGAAGCCTGATCGGCCCTGGCCCGTGCTGACGGCCGTCGCCCGCGAGGAGCCGGAACTGGCCGTCGGAACGGCGGACTGAAAGCCGGCTTTCGACTTTCGGCTTTCGGCTTTCGGAAGGGCGGCGCGCACGGCTTGCGCCGCCGGGGCCGCTTCCATCGCCTCGGGGCCTGCTTCCGTCGTCTCGGGCGCGGCTTCCGTCGTCTCGGGGTCTGCTTCCGCCATCTCGCGGGCCGCTTCCGCCATCTCGCGGGCCGCTTCCGCCGTCTCGCGGGCCGCTTCCGCCGTCTCGCGGGCCGCTTCCGCCATCTCGCCGGCCGCTTCCGCCGTCTCGCGGGCCGCTTTCGCCGTCTCGCGGGCCGCTTTCGTCGCCGCGGGGGCAGTTTTCGCCATCTCGGAGCCGGCTTTCGGCACCACGGCATCGTGCACCGTCCCCACCGGATGCTCCCGAGTCCCAAAACGGGACCCAAAGTCCCGACTCGGGACCCGAACGTAGTCGCACCGGGGAGAGAACGCCTCGAAAAAGCCGGGAAAGGCCTTCCCGCGGCTGAGCCCGCCCCGGCACGCCGCTTGCTGACGCCCGCCCCCGCCGCCTCCGTCGCGCGGCGGAGGCACCCATGGGCCCGACGCCCCACGACGCCGTGTTCAAGGCAATCTTCTCCGACCCGGCGCGCGCCATGGGCGTGCTGCGCGCGGCGCTCCCGCCGGACGTGGCCCGTCTCGTCGACTTCGACACGGCCCGGCTCGTCCCCGGCAGCTTCGTCGACGAGCGGCTGCGGGACCGCCACGCGGACCTGCTCTTCCGTGTGAAGCTGGCGGGCCGGGACGCCTTCGTGTACCTGCTCTTCGAGCACCAGAGCGAGTCCGACCGCCTCATGCCGCTGCGGCTGCTGCGCTACAGGGTGCGCATCTGGGACGACTGGCTGGCGGCGAATCCCGGCACGACCCGGCTGCCGGCGATTGTGCCGCTCGTGCTCAGCCACGCGGAGGGCGGCTGGAAGGCCCCGCAGCGGATGAGCGAGCTCTACGACCTGTCCGCCGCCGAATGGGAAGCCTTCGGGCCGTGGCTGCCGGAGTTCCGCACGGCGCTGGACGACCTGACGGGCACGAGCGACGAACGGCTTCGCACGCGGGTCATGGACGCCGCGGGCCGGCTCGCGCTGCTGCTGCTCAAGCACGCGAGGACCGCACCGGACCTCGTGCGCCTCGTCGTGTCGTGGGCAGGCCTGTTCCGGGAGCTGAAACACGCGTCGAACGGCCCGGGGGCGGCAGGCATTCTGATGCGCAATGCTGTGACGGTGGGCGCCGACGGCAGACCGCAGGAGCTTGTCGAGCAACTGGAGGCGGCACAGGCGCCCGAGGCGGCGGAGGCGGCGATGACGATGGGCGAGCGGCTGATGGAGGAGGGCCGGCAGACGGGCCTGCAGCAGGGGATGCAGCAGGGCAGGCAACAGGGGCGGGCGCAAGGGCGGGCGGAGGCCATTCTCGACGTCATGGCCGAGCGCGGAATCGGGCTGACCGGCGCCGCTCGCGACCGCATCATGGGCTGTGCCGACCTCGACGTGCTGGCGCGCTGGCTCAAGCGGGCCGCGACCGCCGCGTCGGCCGAAGGGGTCTTCGGCGCGGACGCTTGAGCCGCACGTCGGGCGCCCCGGCGACCGGCGCGGCATCGCGCCAGGATCCGTTCGCCCCCGGCGCACCGGGAACATCGGGCTCTTCGACAGAATCCGTGGGTGCTGGAGCAGGAATCGGTAGGGTGGGCCGACCGACCCGGGCCTCGTGCGTCCGACACTGCCCATGCGATCCGGCGCGGGTCGGCGGCCCGCCCGGCGCAGCCGGTACGCCCGGCGACCCGGAGGCCATCGCCTGCGGCGGGCGGGCAGCCGGCCCGCGGCGACCACACAGGCATTGTCGGGCGCTGAGAGGCGGGTCGGTCTGCCCACCCTACCGGTTTCTCTTCCACGGCGACCCAAAGATTCTGCCGAAGAGCCCCGAACTTCTCGACGGCGTTTCGCGAGCCGCGAAGGAGTGCGGAACGATCGGCGTCAGTCGTAGACGTCGCGCCGGTGCCCCACGTGGATCACCACGACGACGAGCCTCGCATCCTCCACGGCGTAGACCACTCGGTAGGCGCCGACCCGGATGCGCAAGTAGCCGCTCCAGCGCCCCTTCAGGTACTTGCAGCCGGCGGGTCGCGGATCGGTCTTCAGCGCTTCGACGGCACGGAGGATCCGCTCCCTTTCCCGCCTCTCGATC
>Ga0172368_10005263_pt1 | contig 14539 bp, 6 predicted proteins | sample Lak11m_FD_114540 | JGI IMG/M metagenome (GOLD analysis project Ga0172368, IMG submission 114540) | Freshwater microbial communities from Kabuno Bay, South-Kivu, Congo - kab_022012_11m | ecosystem: Environmental > Aquatic > Freshwater > Lake | place: Democratic Republic of the Congo: South-Kivu...
GAACAACCAGAAAATAGAGAATAAAATACTACCTAATAAAAAGCCAAAACCATAGTATCTAAATCTAATTGACCACGGTAGTGGAAAGTTTTCTATTAATTTTCTTAATTCATTAATATCTTCGGATGGATTTCCAGGCGGAACAAATACCCCTTCGCTATTTTTAAACCTCCATTGGTCTATAATCTTTTTTATTTGATCGCTTTCATTTTCATTCATCAGAGTATTGTCAATTTTTTCTTTAAGATACTTATACAATCCCTCAGTAAAAGCTTTTGCAGCTAAAGGTGAACTGTATTTATCATTTCCGTATAAAACAGAATCTACAAAAACATTCAATTTACGATAGTGTTCTTTAAATAATTCATCTAACCTTCTATCCAGTTCAGCTTCAAAGAATTCTATGGAGTGGCTTGAATCTATATAATCAATAACATCATAGTAAAGTAAAGTTATGTAATCAACAAAATTAAAGTAATTTCTGGTTACAGATACTTTGTCTAATCTGGGATTTTTTTTGTTGTAAATCTCTAATCTTATTTCATTTCTAAAAGGAGTGAATTGGTCTATACTTGGACAGCTTAATTGCTGAAACATATTTTCAGTCTGGGGATGACAGTCAATTAATCCTTTTGAAATAACATCATAACTAATTGTATTTTGGAACTCACTTAGTTTTTCTTTAACGAAGTTTTCATCAAAGGGTAATTTTTCTTTATTAAATAGTTTGCTCAAAAAATCAACTGTGAATATGTTGGTTAATGAATCAATATATTCATTTTTATTTAAATATGCAGACGTGCCACCAATCGCCACAAACCTTGAGGAATCATTATCTCCCCCACCGATAATCTTATTAGTTAAATCCTGATTATAATTTAAATCAAACAAAGTTTCTGCGGCTAAATCTTCATATTGTCGTTTTTCTAGATATATAAAGCCTTCATTTGAATTATGTGCAGATTTATTATAATCCGAAACCAAATAAATTGTATGAACCTCATCTCTATCAGTATAATTTATCTCATTCAAGAAGGAATACAGTCCTGTGTTTTCCTGTTCTTTATAGTCCTTAAATTTTTCCAAGAGTAAGACTATTTTTGTCCAGACTTGTGTTGTTGGATCAATTAATTGTGCTATGTTATTTCTAATGAATTTAACTAAGTATTCCGTTGATGATATTGCTAATTTATCATTACCTTTTAATACTATAAATATATTTACATCTTTATTAACATTTGAATAATTTGCAAGTTTTTTCCCATTGTCCTCAATACATTTTTTTAAATCAGAAAATATTTGGGCAGTAAATACTTGATTAAATAAATTGTAATGCTCATTTCTTGTTTTTACATCTGATTTTATGAAATAAATCGGATTATCATAATTGTCACCAAATGAACAATTTACTCTTTCTTCAGTTACGGAATTGAATGAAAATAATTTGTACCAAGGGACATCTGAACTGTTAGATAATCTTCGATAAAACTTTGCTCTTAATGATGACTTCTTATCATATAAAATATCCATTATCATTTCATTAAGAATCACAGGGATGGATTCCTCTTGTGGTGAATTGTAAACTTCGCCATCTGTAAGTTTTCCAAATTCCTCTAGCAAACTAAAATTTCCCTTGTAATCTCCACCAACATAAAACAAACTAAAAATACGAACTTTAGTAACAGAATTTCTCTGATACTCTTTAATTTCATTTTTTAAGTCATTATCTAACTGAGTCTTTTCAATAATTTGTAAAAAATCTTCATTAAAAACATAATCCTCATTAACTTTCTGAACTAAGCTATCAATAACATTCTTATCAATTTTCTGCGTAATTGACTGATATTGAGATTCGGTTAAATAACCCTGTTTATACTTTTTTATCAAATTAGTTACATCTGTTTTTTTTCGCTTTGAAGGAGTAACTCCACCATCACTAAAGACTATTAATATCTTTTCATTCTCTTTTCTTGCCTTAGTGAATTCATTCAATAAATCATAAACCCCATCAAACAATGCTGTAGAACCAGATCTTCCAAAAATTGCTTCAGGAACTGCTAATAAAAGCTCCTTAAAAAAATCGAAGTCCTCTTGCTTAACCCACGGACATACCTTTTGAACATCAGTTGCAAATGTCATTAACATTACCTCATCTGCAGCTGGTTTAGAAGTCGTAGATTGAATATTCGGGTTAAATTGCACAAGCGGATTTAATATTTGAATAAGTGCATTCTTTAAATTATAAAGCGGCTCACCCTGCATTGAGCCGCTTAAATCTATTAGAAATCCGATACTAAGTTTCTTTTCTTTAACTTCTTCACCGAGGTTAAAGAGAAAATTAAATGTTCGTCTCATGGTTTTTTATCCTAAAGGCTAAAGATTTTTATTAAAGTTCTTCTCATATCATCATCAAATTCTTGAGCCATCTTTAAATCCGTTTTATTAAATTTTATTTCTTCTTGAAGTTTATAAATATGGTCCGCAATAGAATAAAAACCTGTCTCAATTTCATTAATATTTTCTTTTATTGAGAATTTTATATCGGTGAAGTGTTCCGATAAAGCAATACAAAAAGATTTTAATATGATATCAAAACTTTTATCTTCTATAATTTTATTAAGTGAATCATAAAAGTTTAATAATTTTTTATCAATATCTAGACTTATTGAAAGTTCTTGTGCTTTGTCCTCTGATGTCAGTCCATCCTTGATAAGCAATTTGAAGTTTTTATCAACTTCTACTTTCCTGTAATAAACAAATTGCTTATTAATATTTTCATCGTAAAAAATTATAGATCTGTTAATAAGTTTTTGCTTTTTAACTATCTCGGGTACAGTTATAAAAAGTAAATCTCTTAATTTTGCATCTTTTTGCAGAATTAAATCTATTCCCACACATAAAGCAAATACTTCATAATAAGTTAAAGTATGTTCTTTTTTTATCTTTATATTAATATTTTTCTGCTTTATGTCCTCTGCATCTATTGGACCTCTTATATATTCATTCCATCTTTTATCTAAAAAGGGGCGGTAGATCTGTAAATCCCTACTTTTATAAACTTCAAAATGGATGTTATTTTGATTTATACTTTCATATGGTATATCTAACTTATATACAACTGATGTAATTATGTTCTTTTTAAGGGCACTATTTGTCACAATCATTTTTTGATCTACACCTAAAACATTTTTAACAAAAGCTGAAAGTTCATCATGAATATTTATGTAAGGACCGATCGGCATCGCTGAGGCAACCATTGGTGAATTTAATGGATATTCAACATCTGTTATTTCCTTGATTAAATTTGACTGCTCTTTAGTTGACAAACCTAAGATTACATTCTGAATAGTCTGATTTAAATATTTCCCAATATTTGAATCTGATTCAGAGCCTGTATTTTCAACATACTTTCCGTAAAAATATTTATTTATCATTTCATTTATTTCGCCAATGATCGCCTGCAAGCTCGTTTTGTCATTTTTCTTGAGTCTAGCAATAAGTTGAATGATATAATCCTTATCATAACCGCTGAATATACCTTTAAACTCTTCTTTTGTAATTTTCCCTTCTTTTCTAAACACATTAATTCTAAAGAGTCTATCAAGCGGGTTATCCAGTTTCCAGCCATCATCTGTATTTTCGTCCAATAAAGAGACTAAATCAGTTGGTTTATATTTTGTAAAGAAATCTTTCTCAGTTTCTCGAAATTTACTTCTTAAGTGACTTATATAATTATTTTTTATTGTAAATGTATCTTTTTTATTATCATTGAATTCTTTTATCAAACTGGTTACATTTTCGTCGTGTTTAAAGAATTCTACACCAATTCTTACTTTAAAGTCATTCTCATATTCTGATAAATCTGTTTTATTGAGTTGATTAGGAATCGCTGAATTTTTCAGTACTTTTATATCAATACTACCATCTCCTACGGCAAACTGATGGATTATTTTTTGTTTGATCATCAGTTCGTATTTTCTTGTCAGAGTTTCCCTCAAATCCATCCAATTCTTAAAGTAAGCAACTATTTCGTTTTTTGCACTACTTACTCTATTAGTTCCAAATAGTTTACCTTTTGATTTTTTTATTATCTCTTCTTGAAGTTCATTCATTTTACTTTCAATTTTAATTGTATCCATCTGCAACCACTCTTCTGTCATTTCACCATATAAGTTCGTTAATTGTTTTTTTATTATTTCGATAAACCCTTTTATGGTTGATGTCCCAGAAATTAATCCCACAATTGCAAAATAACCTTCCTCAATTATTAATTCGTAAACTTTCTCCCATAGCCTCTCCCGAATTTCATCGGCTGCATTTCTTCTATTGTTGTATTCTTCATAAAATCCAATATAGTTTGTGCTTTCAAACTGATTAAATATTTCTTCTACTTTGCCTTTAAATTTTGCAATTTCATCTAAATTATTATGGAATAAATTTCTTAATTCACTTTCTTCCTTAAATTTTTCGCCTTTTTCATCTTTGAATAATGAGGAAGGATCAATGAGATGCTCATCTTTAAAAACAATACTTGAAGTCAACCTATTCTGCTCTAAAGTTGTCCTGAATTTTGATGTTATTTTGACAAATTCATTTTTATCTGATTTATTATTCACAAATACTTGTTCTATAAATTCTTCTGCTTTCTTTTCAATTACGTTTTTATTAGGATTTTCATTTAGTAATTGTCTGTAAACCTCATAAATATACCTCGTCTTAAAATATTCGCTGAATTCTTCTTGAGGAAATCTTATTGTTTTTATACCAACTGTTGAATAGTTATAAGCACTTTCTTTATTAGCTCTTAATTTTTTACCCCCAGTGGGTTTAATAAATTTATTTCTTAGTACCTCACTTTGGAATTTATCATTACTAGCTGAGGTAAGTGTATAAAAAAGAATTTCTCCTAACGCAGTGAATAATTTCTTGTCAGGTATCACTGCTCCACCTGAGGTGGTCTGATCAAAAATTATAGCAGATGTAAATGGCGAGAAAATTACTCCACCGTCTATTTTTGCGTTTAAATAAGAGGGTTTAGAAAAATATTTACCCATCAATGATTGATCGTTATTAAACTCCTTTAAGATATATTCACATTCATCTATGAAAGCCCAACTGTTAATTTGTAAATTTTTATATACTGGGTGGGACTGGTTGTAGCCCTTATCAAGTTTTTGACCTAAATAATAATTCGGACATACAAAAACAAAAGCTTTTGTAATCATTAGAGTATCTGAATTAAAGACATCATCAACCAATAATGATAAGTCAAAAAACAGACTACTGCCAGTTCCACCTGAGTTACTGGAAATAATAATTACATTTAAAGAAGTATCCTGAAGTTTCCCTCCATCCTTAGTAATAATATTTCTAATCTCATCACCAGTTTCTCGTATTTTATTCCTAATAGTATCTGCATATTCATATCCACACATTCTACCGATCATTCTGTTAGCAGCAAGTCCGTCATCATAAATCTGGGGTAAAATTGGAATAGTTGGATCGAACCAATTCTCTAATTCTTTATATATATCATCCAATCTAGCTTTGTCTTTATGAAATTTTTCAATTTTTTTTGCTATATAGTAAGGCTGAAATGGTGTCAATGGAACAATTTCTTTTTGCTCTATTTTTGGATCTATTAAACGAGGATCATGATGTAAAAAATCTGCCCGATCTTTGAATTGTTTCTTATCATTCTCGAAGAAAAGAAATTTTACTTTATCTTTTTCCTCAGAGGGTAATAGAGTATGACATAAATATTTTAGAGCATGCCCAATACTCAAACCTGTTCCACCTATTCCAATTATTAATGAAGGTTTCATTGTAATATTCCTTTAAATTGATTATAAAAATTAAGATTTCTTAATTACAATTTTTAAAGTACATCTATCTCCAAGATAAGGTCTGGAAGATTCGATACGAATGCCGTTCGAAAAATTTATAGGGACATCCGTCAATTGATTACCTAAAATAATTCGGTTTCCATTACCTGAGGCTGCCTCTGTTAACTCATATGATTCATTAGTTTTTTCCCCTAATTCTAATTTTACATATGTACCAGCCTTCGGTTTTCTAATTATACATTTGGGTTTTTGAGGCACAAAAACAATTGCGAATTTGAAGATATCTCTAATATCAGGTTGTTCACTATTGACTTCAATAATTGTATGGCTTATTCGGAGAGGATTTTTTGATGAGGGGAAAAATGATTTTTCTAGTTCCACAATTTTATCATTTATATCTATTGAAACTTTGATTCCCTTTCTATCAAACAACCACACAGATTTTAAGCAAGGATAAAATAAATAATAGAGTAAAAGTAGAAGCAGTATTATGGTTATTAAAATTTGCCAGCAATTAAAACCAACTAAAAATGTAAGTGTTAAAGGATTCTCGATAGTATATATCTTTGCGGGATTTAAATTTAGCTTACCAAATTCAGTCACTTCTTTTGTTGAGGTAAATATCTCAAAGTTCTCAACTGTAACGGGATATTTTTGGCAAAAGGTTCCTTCGTTTAATAGCATTTCTCTGTTTAGAGGAATTTTCAAAGTTAGACCTTCATTAGGTATTGCTTCATCCATTAAACCAGATGACTGAATTTTCCCATATTCCTTTGAGCTTATTACAACTGAGTCAATATGCAGAGGTAACAATGATTTATTGAGAATATTAAGATTAAAATATGAATCTTTTTCAATCAAGCTAAAAGAATTTTCCAGATAACTGATTTTAATAGCATCTTTAATATCATTCTCAACAATCATCCTCAATTTTTCTCGCTCTATCTCAGCTTTCAATCTATCAAACCATTCCAAAAGCGTACTTTGATTAAGAAATATTGGGCTTGAAATAGTATGGAAAATATTTGCAAAACGGTCATAGTCCCGACCAGCATTTATTTCCAGAGGTAATTGCAATGCATAAAGTTTAAGTAAGCGCTCCGTCTGTCCAACAATTCGCTCATATTTTTCTTTGAGCGAGTGGATGTTTGTATGATTCCACCTGGTGTTTGATGGCGGATCGTTTATAAAATCAGTTATAAAAAATAAAAATTTGAGCTCGTTTGAATTAGGCCGATTTATTTCGTCAAGAGTTTTATCAACTGCTTCAAACAGATCAGTTTTTTGACCTGTTGGATTTGGAAGCCGTTCAATTTGTGAAATTAATTCAATTTTAGATGATTGATTTAATTTTCTTGGAACTACAAGAGCCTGACACTCAGAAGAAAATCCAAGTATTGATACATAATCTTCATCTGGTAAAGATCTTATTAGGGCACTGATCCCACTCTTTACATTTGACCAATAGTTTCTCATAGACCCAGACTGATCAATGACTATTATATAATCAGCCCTTTTACTATCAGCTTGATAAGTTTGATTAAGAACGGGAAAATCTTTTGAAAGATTATTTTGGGCTATAGTATTTATAAAAAAACATAAATGAAGGGAAAATATTAGTAATAAAAATTTCATCTAACCTCCAAATGAGATTTATAATAAATTAAAAAATTAATTTTTCGTAATACTTATTGCATTGCTCTTTTTAATAGTATCATTAATGAATTTTTCATCCACAACTAAATTAGTAATACTTTTATTTCCTAAGTCATACATTGGAAGAATTTGTTCAATTATTTTCACTAAACCTCTTGCACCAATATTTTGGTCGAAAGCAAGTTTTGCAATTTCTCTGACACCATCTTCAGTAAAGCTTAATTCACAACCATGAAACCGAAAGTAGTTGATATATACATTTAATAGTGAGTCTTTTACATTTTGAAGTATGTCTACTAAATGGTCAATTGTCTTTTGATGCAATATAGAAATAATCTGAAAGCGAGCAGCAAGCTGCTTAATCATTCCGAAATTTGTCAAATCTTCTATGGTTATGGAATCAAAATATTCTTGTCGGTCATTTACGCTAAATCCAAAATGCTTCTTTCTTTTTTTAATTAAATCTTCAATTCCCTCAAACGCACCACCAGCAATTACTAAAAGTTTTGATGAGTTAAACTTTAAATCCTTTTTAGCATATCGATCATCAGAAGCTGAAAATTCATAATCATCACCTTCAATAAACTTTAATAAATCCTGTTGAGGGCCTACAGTAGCAACATCATTATCTGAAGTAAACGTACCTTTAGCTAACTTATCAACTTCGTCAAAAAATATTATCCCCCCCTTCATTCTCTCCAATGATTTCGCTTTATGAAATAAGAAACGGAGAACATCTTCTATTTTATCTCCTACTATACCTCGTTGTGTAAATCTTGATGAGTCATAAATTAAAAAAGGAAATCGTGAAATTTCTGCGAGTTTTTGGATGATATAAGATTTTCCAGAGCCAGATGGTCCAACAAGCAATAAATTTCTCTTAGGTAATATTTGTTTCCCGGTTAGGTTCACTGATAAAGAATGTTCATAAAAGATTCTTGACAGAGTCATTTTTACTTCATCAGATCCGACATAGTATTCTTCTAATCTAGATCTTATCTTCAGCGGGGAATCAAATACCTCTATTTCAGGTTTAATCTTTAATTCATCTTGAGAGATCGATAACGAATTTATCGTATCTTTAAATAAGGCAGAATAATAAGTGCGCAATAAATAAGTCCATTTATCCAAAGTCAAGAATCTTTCTTCTCTAAAATTCTCACTTTGCTTTTCAATTATTAAATTTTGTTTCTTCCATTCTAATTTTAATTCACCTAGTAATAAGTCTATCTCACTAGTAAGTTTTTCAGGGATAGAATCAATTATTTCTTTAATTTTTTCTTTTGAATATGAAGAGGAGCCAAGACCAAAAAGTATTTGTCTAACTTGAATTAAAGAAGGCGCGGGTTTAGGGATATTTATTAGGTATGTCAAAAATAAATTCTGAGCAAAATGTTCAGTTACTTGAATCGCAGGAACGTCATTAAGCTCCCTTTTCGGAAATAATTCCGAATTGATAAATGAGATGAAAAAGTAATTGTTACTTTTATTTTGATCCATAGCTTTTAATCATCAAATACAGTATTGTCATAGATAATGCTACCTACTTTGTGATATATTCGAATTAGCAAAATAAACTTTGTTAAAATTAGCGATTTTTATTTGGAAACTCTTCTTCAAGTTTATATTTCTCTCCATCTAAAATCATATTACACATATAACAGTTTTGGGGATTCTCTAATTTTTCAAATTCTTCAACTGTCCAATGATACCAGCGCATTAAAAATAATCGCATAAGCATACCGTGAGTTATTATTACAACATTTTCAGGATAATCATCTTTCAAAAAATTTCTGTGGAGAGTATAGAAGAATGATGAAATTCTATCATAAACATCTGCTCCGTTTTCTCCGTTTGGGAAACGATAGAAAAAAGAACCCATTTTTATATAATCCGGATCCTGAGTAAAATCAATAAACTGATCACGAGGATTCCCAAAATCCTGTTCTCGGATTCTGGGTTCTTCTCTTAATTGATAGTTAATTTTTCCCAATTGACTTAGTATGTTATCAAAGGTTTGCTTAGTTCTTAGATAGGGAGATAAATAAAAGAAAATATTATTGGAAACAAGTTTATCCAATAAAATTTTCCCGCATTCTTTTGCCTGATTACTACCTTCATCCGTTAAGGGTATTTTATGCCCGGGTAAGGTATTGTAATGGTTGCGATCTAAATTTGCTATCGATTCTCCGTGCCTTATAAGAAAAATTCTTTGAGGTTTCATCGTCAGGTCAATCTCTCTAAAAGTTTTTTTAAAGCTTTGAACCTCATCGAGAAAATATTTTTTTCTTCAATTGCTTCCATTTCAGCAAAGGTTTTATCAGAACCGTTAGGAATGAAAATCTGATCCCATCCAAAACCAAAATTACCTTTTGGAGAAGTGATCAAGCCATCAATGTTTGCTGAGAAGAAAGAAATATCATTTGTGTTTGAATCATAGAGTCCGAATGAAGTAATTGCTTCAGCCTTATAATTATTTAGTTTCTCGCAAATATGAAATATTCCTTCATTTCCAACTGACTTCAATAGAAACTTAATTAACGGACCTGGAAATCCATTTAATGCATTTAAGTAAAGTCCTGTATCCTCAACTATAATAAAACAATTAGGATCATTAATTACTTTTTTAGACTCGTTCAACTTAGACTTAATTATCTCATTAATATCCAGACTTTGTATTTCAGGAATAGCTTGAATATCTGACATCATTAAATCAGGTATATACTCAGATATCTCTTTAAACTTACCTTTATTTCCTGTTACAAAAAAACTTTTCACCTATTCCCCTTCGTTTAAAATTAATTCATAAATTTCTTCATTAATTTCTTTTAATAAAATGCTTTTTAGATTTTTGTGAATAGTTACAGATTTAAAGCTATACAATATTAGTTTTAAAATTTGCCATTTTGTAAGTCCTCCATACATTTTTGATGCGAAAATAAATTCCTTTGTTAATGTTGAATTGGAAACAAATGGATTGTCTGTATTGATAGAAATTGATAAGCGATCTTCCAGGTATTTCTTAAGAGGATATTTTTTTATGGTACCTTTATCAAATACATATTTATTATTAGTTAGATAATTACTTATTGGGCATAGTTCTATATTGACAAATGATTCTCTAATCAGATTCTTTAATTCATCACTATCTTCTAATGAAAGGGCATGCCCGATCCTTTGTGCATGTCCCAAATAGAACGCCTCCCATATTGCTTCGTGAGAATCTTCTTCACCTGCATGCATTGTTATCGGAACACACTTTTCAAGAAGTGGAACTATTTGGTCTTTAAATTTGCTTATCCTATTATTTTTTTCTAATCCGGCTAAGTCAAAACTTACAATCTCAGTCGTTGCAATATCAAAAAACGATCTATTTGATTCAAACTCTTTGCTATTATGCAGAGTGAAATTCTTAACTGTCAATTCGACATTCTTTTCAAATTCTTTTAGACTTTTATGTCTTTTCGCGGTTACAATTAAATTAATATGAACTTTCTTTTTTTTATTTTGGTAAGCATCCTGTTGCCAGTAGCTAAATGAATCATTCAAATCATCTACGATTTTGTCTAAAGCATTTCTTTCCCCGCTAATTTCAATTGCTTCTTTGGTGTCATCAAAAAGTTTGAACTTATTATATCCATCTATAGCGCAGCGTAAATCGAGATAACGAATATTATCTGGGATTGCATAGTTAAAAATTATATGATGAGCTACAAGAAAAATACTTTCTTTACATTGTAAATGCGGCGCTCCGCCATATTCACAACCTCTTAAATAATTAAATAACCCTCGGTTATCAAAAGTTAGGCATCTTTGTTTTGAATGAGCCGATATAAGAAATTCCAGGATATTTATAGGGGATGTTTTATTTTTTCCAAAATTAATTTTTAAAACATTTTTATACTCTTTAAGAACATTTATAAAATCATTCTTAAATACATCCAATTCACTCTTAGGAAATTTAAAGTCTGCCTTATTTAGCTTATTCTTCTCAAGAATTTTATCATCTAAATCAAATGCTTTTGTGATTTTATTAATAATTGATTCAACAACTTTCTCGAGGCTCACATTAATAGATTGTGATATTCTATCGCGAATGTTGAGCAACAAAATAAAAAACAAAATCACTTCATCATAGCTGATATTCTTTTCACGTAGTTTTAATTTTTTATCAAAATACTTGCTTTTTTTTAATCTGCTAAATGGCTTAAAATATCTTTCGCATACATCATCTTCAGGTGATAATAATACTTCTTCCGGAGTTTTTTTATGAGCTTTTAGATTGAGTGAATCTGAAACAATTGTAAATATACTCTGATTATAAAATTGATTTTGTACATCAGTAACAAAAGTTTCTTTTAATTTATACCAATTTTGAGTTCCATATCTTTTATTTTTTCTACCCTTAACAATGAATTTTCCATATTGTTTTTCGTCATCACATTCATTCAAAAAAGGGTCATCAGCAATCGGTAAAAGAAAATCAATTATTAGTTTTAACCTATTTAATTTAGCCGTACCTTCATTAATCTTGCTATAATACTTAGCAAGCACCAGCAAAGCCGTTTGAGGAATTAATTCTGGACCTAAGACAGAACCAATATGGCAATGTAGCTCAGCTTTAGGTAATTTTTTAATCCATAAATACTCTTTGTCTTTGGCAATTTCTTTTTCTATAAAGCCATAATTTTCTTGATGCTCTTCGAATGGTTTGTAAACTGTCCCACAAATTTTACTAGTTTTCAAATCTAATATTCTTGATAATGGCAATTGATATAGTAAGCTCCAATTATGGCCTAGCGAATAATCTGGGTTTTCACTCTGAGTTTTACAAACCAAAGGTAGAACTTTATAGATCTCTAATATTAAGTGGGCAACATTTTGTTTTGATGCAACAAACAAAGCTCCCATATTAAGTGCTTTTTGAACTGATTTGGGATCTTCATTCCTGGTGAAAACGATTACATAAGGCTTAGAATAAATAGTCTTTGCTTTTCTTAATTTCCTTAGATATTCGAATCCCTTTAATTCACCATTATAATCCAAATCAATAATTATAAAATCATATTTTTCTACACTTTTACCGTTGTGTTTAATGTCTATTATTTTTTTAAGAATTTTGTCAACGGATTCATCATTTGTTAATCTTCCATATTCAATTGCATCGAAAAGTTGATTAATTTTATTAACAGATAATTCCTCATTTTCTTTATTACAAATTGCACCACTTCCAATCCATTTTTCAATTACATTTATCTCCTTGCTAATTTTATCGGGATGATCATCAATTAATAAAATTTCCAACTTTTTAGAAATGGATCGATAATAAATAAGTGTCTTGGTAAAACTGGAGAGCATATTGACATAAATAAACCATTTAGAAAGCTTAGCAATATCCTTTTTTGCTGTTTTATCATCTTTTTTCATTTCATTTACGACCGAACCATATAAATCGTGTCCAGAGTCGACTTCGGATAATTTTATTTCCTCAACAATAATATCATCACTTTTAGCATCTTTAAAGGCCTTACAATTCAAATTATATGCATAAAAATCAGTAATATATTTGCAGTATATATCTTTTTTTAATTTGTTTTTTTTATTAAGTGAAAAATAATTATTGAATCCAGCAATTATGGAGTTTACTTTATTGTAAAAAAACACTTGGTCTTTATTATACAATAATTGAGAAATTTTATAATCTAAATAACTTATCTCTGAAAAATCCTGTGTTTCTGTCTTTGTTTTTATTGATAAATCAAAATCAAAACCTATTTTGTTCACATCTACAAAATCTCTTAAAAACAGGCTGTGGCAAAATTGCTCATCAATGCTGTTATTATGATCAAAATATTCCTCGCTTAGCTCAACATTATCTTTACATAAAGAATCAAAGAGAAAGACAAATAATCCACTAATTACTTTCTCTTCTTTCCCATTTTCAAATAAAACTTCCAGCGTTTTTTCTTTCCAAAATTTTCTTGGAGTTCTATCTTCTTCTGAGGAATGAGAATCAAGGTATGGGTTTTGTAATGAGTAGAAATACAGATCACTATTATTGAATTGATTGGAGAGTACACTTACAAGATTAGAAAAATTGGGTAGTGTTTTATTAAAAATATGATCAATTACATTAAAATTATTCTCTGTTGTGTTTGAATTAACCGGAAAGCCGCTCACTTTAATTTTATCATTAATTATGCCTTTAGCATATTTAAGATATAGATTTACACTTTTATTAAGATAACTATCGGCAATCATATTATTTAGTTTTACTTGATAAAATTTTATAGTAAGCTTGTTTAATATTCAGAAATTTTTCTATGATTCTGAAATCAATAACTCTTTGCACTCTATACCTCATCTGATCCAAACTCATTCCTAGCATCTTTGCTGCCTCACTCTTTTTTCCATTTGCTTTCTCAAGCGCTCGTTCAATCTCCTCAAGCTCCAGGATAACTATTTTAGTATTAATAGTTGGGAAACCAGTCTTTTCGGAAACCTTTTCTTTTTGTTGAACTATTTCTTCAGGCAAATGTCGAAGACTTAATTCTTTATCATTACTTAATCTTGCCCTCGTGCAAGCAGCCAAGATTACTGATTGTAATTCTCTTACGTTACCCAGCCATTTGTAGGACTTCAATATTTCATAAACATCAGGAATGATTTTTAACAAATTGGTTTTTTCTTTTTCCTTAAAGTAATTGAAAAAGTAATCAGTGAGAAAAACTATATCTTCCTTTCTTTCACGGAGTGGCAACAATTCAATTTTTACTTTATTAATTCTATAGTAAAGATCCTCTCTGAATTTTTCTTCTGATATCAATTTGGTTAAATTACGGTTGGTTGCCATGACTAACTGAACATCAAGTTTTTTGCTGTGTGTACTGCCAACCGGTGAAATTGTTTTATCTTCAATAAAACGTATTATTTTTTTTTGAATCTTCAAATCGTAATCACCAATCTCATCAAGGAAAAGAATGCCGCCATCAGCTTCTTCGAATAAACCTTTTTTGTCTTTATCCGCACCTGTAAAA
>Ga0172368_10005265_pt1 | contig 14534 bp, 9 predicted proteins | sample Lak11m_FD_114540 | JGI IMG/M metagenome (GOLD analysis project Ga0172368, IMG submission 114540) | Freshwater microbial communities from Kabuno Bay, South-Kivu, Congo - kab_022012_11m | ecosystem: Environmental > Aquatic > Freshwater > Lake | place: Democratic Republic of the Congo: South-Kivu...
CTGTGAGGGGGGACCTGTTCGACTTGCCAAGCCGTCCAGTGTGCGGCGCTTCCGACGCGTGAGTGCGGCTACCAGAGACACTGGTGCAGCAAGTGGGGCAGAGTCCTCTACTCGACCCAATTAAGCGTTTGTGCAAACGCTTAATTGGTATGGTGTTCCTAAATTACTGTATCGGTTAACTGATGAGCAATTAGACGAATTGGCCGCGTGGGCCGGCTTTGGGGCCTTGCTGACCTATGAGGATGCTCGGTAATGGGTCGTAGAAACGTGGCAGGTGTCTTATTGCTATGATGGGATCCGCACGCTGTGCAATCGGATCGGCATTCATCCGCGCGTGCCACGTCCCCTCGCGGTCCAAGCCGACCTTGACGCCCAAGCGGCGTGGAAAAAGGGGGCTTCGTGAGGCGCTCCTGGCGCACCACGCAACGCGCATTACGCGGATAGGGTGGCCTGATGAATTTCGGATCGGACTCGCGGGCACCGTGCGACGCCTGCTCATCCCGCACGGCGTCAAGGTGCGGCAATACGTCGAACTCCGCCGGGATTGGTATTGGCTCGCGGTGGTAGTACCACGCTCCGGCGTCCTCGAAGCCCAGTGGATAGATACATTAGGCTGCGAAGACTTTCTGCCCATCCTCAGGGATTGGCAGCGCGCGGGCATCGATATAGTGGTCTGGGATGGGTTGCCTGGACACCGGGGCGTGCCGCCCACCGAGACGCCGATCCCGACCATTCTCCAGCCGGCCGCCTCCCCGGAGCAAGATCTCACTGAGCGTGTCGGGGAGGAGATTCGGGCGGCGGTGAAGGGACTTCCGTATGCCACGCTCTGGACAAAGATGATGGTGGTCGAGGTGATACTCCACTAATTGCATGAGGATTGCCAGTGGGTGAAACGGTTAACCGGGTATCCGTTGATTCTCGACGCGCTCAAAGAGTTGCCGCTATGAGACGATGGTCTAGTCAAACACAGATGGTATTAGGAGGTTATTATGGAAGTAACAGAAGAGAATAAGGTAATCGCACGCAAGTTAAGAGATGCTACTGATGGGAGACCAAAAATTATTCGGCATTCTATAAATGATCCTCCTTTATTCATTGATATATATTTTTGTCCTGACCAACCATTTATTAACACTACAACCTATGGAACAGTTGGATTATCAGGACATGATTCAAGTTTACAAACAGAAGGAATGCCATTACGAGTAGAATTAATTAGTGCCTGTCTGTCCAAATACATTTTCTTCGAACACTTAATGGCGGAATGCTGTTTTTATATTATACAAGGTTATTTTGTATTGCTTCCTGGGCTCATTATACCAAATATATTCGAGACTTATTTACCGAATAGCGAAATAAAGCATTTAATTATCATACAAAGGTGTCTATATGAAGAATCATTACAACCTATCCGTATAAACGATAAAATTATTGCTTGGCTTATGGCACTTCCTATTTCTGAACAAGAGAGGATATATTTTATGAATAATACAGTTGATCAATTAGAGGATTTACTAGCAAGTAATAAAATTGATTTTTACGATTTAGAAAGAAAGTCTGTTTTATAGCATTTACACTACAGGACTGTATTCACCAAGCGAAGCTTGGCGATTCATTCTGGTGGGAGTCCGGTTTGGGTAGAGCCTGACCAGCGATCCAGCAACGAGTTTGCGCTATTATAGATCGTCGGTCGGTAGACCAAGGTGACGCTGTCGGCCTTCGGCGGGTTCTAGCGGGACACGCTGGAGGGCCTGACCCAACTGCAGGCCGTGCATCCGGGCTTGCCGGCGCAGACCGGCGGGTCGAACTATACCTATGACGACGATACCTTCCGGCTGACCGGCGAGCAGTGGACGCCCAATCAAGGCACCGGCGCGTCCACCGCCGCTACCTTCGATGCCGCCGGCAATATCCTCACCTTCCCGCACGAGCTGTCCGGGCACGAAGGCCTGACCCGCGCCTACAATGATGCCAACGAATGGATCGGCTACCTGGACGGCGAAGGACATGCCACCGGCGGCGGCAACTTCGCCTATGACGTGATGGGCAACCCGACCACCTGGAAGGGCGCCGCCCTCACCTTCGACCGCAACAACGGGCTGGCCTCCTACACGACTGGCCAGACGCAACAGCTGACCGCCGGCTACCGCGCCGACGGCCTGCGCGCCTGGAAGGAATCGGACGGCGCCACGGCGTATTATCTCTACGACGGCGACATGCTCCTCGCCGAGATGGACGCCGCCGGCACTGTGACAACCTATAACACCTGGGGTCCCACCGGCCTGCTCAACCGCACCAATCTGCAGACCAACCGGGAAGTCTGGTACCTATTCGACCCACAAGGCAACGTCGCCCAGCGCACGGATGCCGCCGGTCACGTCCTCTCCGCCGATCAGTATGACGCCTGGGGGAACCTGCTGGCGGGCGGAGATGAACAGGACCCGTATGGGTACAATGGGCAGTTCGGGTACTACACCGATCATGAAACTGGGATGATTTTGTGTACCCATCGATATTATGATCCGCACGCAGGACGATGGTTGACGCAAGACCCGATTGGTTACGAAGGAGGCTTAAACCTTTATAAGTATTGTGGGAATGATCCGACAAATAGAATCGACCCGAATGGATTAGATGATGACGATTGGATAAGTTCAAATCTTAGTTTAAGTAGTTATGGGAGTATTGGAGCGGAAACACCTTTCACCAACGCAGCAACGAATAGTTTCCAGGATAAAATATCAAATTTAGGAATGATTCCAGGTTTCGGTGATGTCCTTGATGTCGGCAATGCTATCGGGTATGCTGCTCGTCATAAATGGTGGGATGCAGGTCTGTCGGCTGTTGCTGTTATACCGCTTGTTGGTTCAGGGGTAGCAAAAATATTAAAAAATAAAGCTGTCCGAAACGGTGTTGTTTATGTAATTAAAGATGGAAAGAAGATTATTTATGTAGGAAGCACATTAGCTATTGCCAGACGGACAACCGAGCATTATAGAAAATATGGAAGCTCAATTTTAAATGTCATTCCTATCGCAACGAATTTAAGCTGGACCCAGATGCATGGTCTTGAGCAATTAATGTATGACTATTTCTCTCAAGCAGGACATGCATTACGAACTTATCGAGGCACTTTGCCAAATAATCTTGTCCATTTATTGAATCCGTTAAGAAAAACGTTTTTTCAAGCTGCGGAGAGATATCTATGGCGTACGAAGTCGTTACTAGAATTGGTCAATGAAGCTATTAGATAAGGGGAGGATTGAATTAAATGGGTTATATATATTATCAGGAAGGAGACTGGCTTGCTGTACCTTTGCCAGATAATAGCGGATATGGTGTATGCCTTGTTGCTTATTGTGATAAGGTTAATGGAGATATCTATGGCTTTTTTTTTAATGAGGTAGTCAAATCTATTCCTATAAGTATTGATTTAGATAAATATACTCATGAAGATATTATTATTATCATGAATATTATTGGTCTCTCTGAAGAAGTAAACCGATGGCAAGTCATTGCTCATTCTGATAACTGGTCACATTCTCGCTGGCCAATTCCGCCTACAGGTACCTATCCTTGGTTACATTGGCATGATGAAGACAGTTTTTTCACAACTGTATATGAAAAAGAATTAACTGAAACTGATACGAGACAATATATTGTCGGAATGAACAAATTATTAAGACAATCACTTGAAAATAATGAAAGTATTTGTAAGGTATTTTCAAAGAAATTTCCGAATGAATCATCATACAGTTATATCGCAGCAGAAACCGAACTACAAGAGAGCTTAAGATTATTGAATTCAAGGCAACGTTATATAATTGCATTTGACTTTTCACGTGTTATTCCGTTGCAAAATAACTATCGATACTGGATCGATATGGTCGGACAGCAAGTTGTAATATCAGTTTTGAAGTATCCACGTCAAAAACGGCATTCAGCCATGCTTCAAAAAACAATAAAATCTATAGATCATGAATTCCATTCAACATATACATTAATGCCAGGAATGAACTATGACGGTGCTGTGTTACACGATCGGTTTATCTTACTTTATTGGCACGGAATAGATGCTGCTGCAATCGTAAAAGAAATAACACCGCGTTTAATAACGATTCCCTATATTGATGGATCATACATAGTGAAATATTTACAACCACCGGGCATTTTACAAGAACGTGAAAACCTACCAGTTTCGATTGCGAAATGCAAAATCAATGATATTAATCATTTCACTGCACCAGAGGAAACAGCTTGCATCCACCCAATGGAGTTGAAAATGTTTTGGCGCCACATTGCTTCCGTCAAACATAGCGCGAGCTGCGATTGCATGGAGCAGGTTGATATGCTGGCCAGACGGCTGGCTAATCAGCCAACCCATGATATTATTGCTTTCGACCGGCGCTTGGACGAACTACGTGCACAAGCATATCGGTGGAATCTTTGGAGCGCCGCCTCCCTCATCAATGGTGAGTGTTCCGATGATGGTTTTGAATATTTCCGAGGCTGGCTAATCCTCCAAGGAGAAATAGTATTTTCACGAGCGCTAGAAGATCCAGATAGCCTAACCACAGTCATTACCCCCGGCGAACTTGCGGAATGCGAATCTCTATTATATGTTGCCAAGGAAGCCTACGTAGAGAAGACCGGTGAAGAAATGCCACAGCCGCCGTTTACTCACTCCATCGGACCCAAAGAACCTAGTGGTGAGTTATGGACATCTGAGAATTTACCTAACCACCTCCCACGATTATGGAAAGCGATGACGCAGTATCACCCGCATTCGCCAATCATTCCCCGCTAACCTCCACATTCGCCAACCCCCAGCTCGCCTCGGTGATGGCGGGCAGGTCGGAGGCGGTGAAGTCCAGCTCCAGGCGGGATGCTTTGTGATCGAAGGTCGTGTTGAGGTGATAGACGGCATCCATCACGCCGTCGGGGGCATGCTCGTAACCCAGGGTATCGGTTTCCGCCGCTTCGGTGCGGGCCGGGTGGTCGCGGCCCGGATAGGCGTCGGGATAGGCCTGGTTCGCCGTCATGTTGGAAAAGGTGGTATTCAGCAGCGTATCGCCCCCCGCCACGCGCAGTTGCCAGGCGTGCGGGCCGGTATTCCCCTGCCAGGCGCGGATGATGTAGAGATCGAGCGCGACGGTGATCTTCGCATGCTTCGGCAGGCCGACCAGCAACTGGCGAAATTCCCTCGTGAAAGCCTTCCAAACCGGGGATCTGCGGGGATCGGTTCCAGCGGTACGGCGATCAACGAGAACACCGGCAGTGTGCCATGCAGATAATCGAAAGGTAATTATAACCGATAAGTCCTGATGGGCAAGTGGTTATATTGTGGAACAAACAAAAGGAGCCTGTACCGCGGGACCGGAGGCATTATCCCCAACCGTGAGACAATTTGGGGATAAGATGTGGATACCTTTTCGGTGTTGTATGGGAGAGCCCCTTGTGTTTCAGACGCTTGTTCGCTCGCCAGGAATTATACCGGTGGGTATAATGATCGACGTGAGCCTCCCCTGCCGCATGTATCACCGTCCTGGCTCCCCCGTCACGGATATCGTCACTTTGCCGGAATGTCTATGGCTGCCAGAATTTTAATTTGTTTCCCAATCAGTGAGGCTCCCGGGCTGCGAAATGAAGCTACGCAGCTCGCGATCGGGCTGGCAGCGCGTGGCGACGAGGTGCTGGTCTTCGGACCGCTCGGGCCCTGGCGCCACGCGCTCCGCCTGTCCGGAATCACCGCCCAGGAATTCCTCCTTCCTGCCGACGAGCGCAAGTTTACCCGCGCGGTGCAGGATGAAGAACCGCAAATCATCCATGCCTTCGGCGCGGAAGCCGCACACCTGGCGCTGCCGCTGACGCTGCTGGTCGGCGCCGGCGGGGTGGCGACGCTGGGCCATGCCGACCTGTCCCGGCTGATCCCGGCGAACCTGCGCACGGCATCAGCCATTTTCGTCCCTTGCGAGCACCTGCGCGAGCAGGTGGTCCGCCGGCTGCCCGGTACCCCGGTGGTGCCGACCGGCTACCTGCTGCCACCTCCCGCCCGCCTGCCCGATGCGAAACTACGCTTTCTGGCGGACGAGCTCGGGTTGGTCGATGGCGCGCCGGTGGTGCTGATGGCCGATTTCTTTCGCAACAGCGAGACCGAAGCAGCGAAAGCGCTCATCGCGGCGACACCCGTCATCGAGCAGCGCGTGCCGGGCGTGCAGACCATCATCGCCGGTGGCGGGATTCGGCTGGGTGAGCTGGAAGAGGCGGCTTACGCGGTGAACGACGCTCTCGGCTACCGCGCCGTGCTGCTGCCCGGTCATCGCGACGACCTGTCGCAATTGCTCTCGCTGGCCACGGTCGCCGTCGGATCAGGGCGCTTCGCGGCGGAAGCGATGGGCGCCGGCGTCGCGCTGGTCGCCGCCGGCCACGCCGGACTGGTGGGCACCGTCACCGGAGAGACGGCGCAGGTGGCGCGCTTCACCTGCTGCGGCCGCCACGGCCATCTGGACCCGGCCACCCCGCGGGCGCTGGCATCGGAAATCGTCGGCCTTTTCACCTATGCGCAGTATCGCGAACAGTTCGCCGCCGAAGGCCGTGAGCGCATTCTCGCCGTCTCGGAGCGCGAGCACCGCGCGGCACAGATCGCCACCTATTACAGCCGCACCGCACCCAGCGGCACGGGCATGCGCACCCCGCAGCGCCTCACCGCCGTATTGCCGGACGACCTGCGCGGCATGCTTTTCTGCCTGCCGGCGCTCGGCGCGCTGCGGACGCAGTTCCCGCTGGCGAAGATCCTGCTGGCCGCCGCATCCGCGCATAGCAATCTGCTGCGGCAGCTCGGACTGGCGGACGCCGTGCTGGAGAAACCGGGCAGCCTTCACGGCTGGCTGCCCTTCCTGCGTGACTTGCGGCAGGTGCGTCCGGATATCGCCCTGGCCTTCGCGAACGACAACGCTTCCACGCTCATTGCCGGCTGCTCGCGCGGCTTGCACCGCCTGGGTTTCGCGGAGACGGGCGGCAGCATCCTGCTGTCCGACCATCTGCACGCGCACGCCACACCTTCTCCCGCGCGGGCATTGATGCTCGTGCATGGGTTGGGCATCGCTGCCGGCGCCGCCCTGCCTGCCTTCCCCATCCCGGAGGAGGTGCGCGAGGCGGCGGAATTAAGCCTGCTGGGCGCAGGTATCGAGCCGCACGAGCGCGTGATCCTGCTCTGCCCGGACGCGGACGAAGCGTATGCCTGGCACCGGGGATGTTGGGAGACTCTGCTTCGCCTGCTGATCGATGAGCGCCCCGAGCGGATCATCCTCCTCGGCGAGAGCGGGATCGACCTGCCCGCCGGCGCCACCATTATCCCGCAGCCGGAAGACGCTCTGCAACTGGCGGCGCTGCTCGCCCGCGCGATGGCCGTCGTTGCCCCGGACACCGGCATCCTGCACCTGGCCGACCTGCTCGGTGTGCCCACTGTCGGCCTTTTCGGCCCCACCGCGCCGGAGACCAGCAGCCTGCCCAACGAACAGCGCGTCCAACTTTGCCACCGCGAGGCCTTCCCCTGCCATCCCTGCACCGCCGCCTGCGACGAACGCCGCTGCCTGCATGCCATCACCCCCACTGAAGTCGCCGATGCCCTGGATGCGTGCTGCCCGCGTGAGCTGGAGATGGTGTTGTAATCGACCAGGCGCATCTTCAGTCACCGCGACTTCCTCGCGACTCGCATTGCCCGCTGATCTCCCCGCTGCCGGCGTCCATCCTATGCTCGGTTCATATAGGAAACACGCCGGAAACATGCCGTAACATCCGCTTTACATTCGCGCGCTATGCTGGTATCCAGTCGTGACTGCCGTTCTCCGGTTTCTCCTGCCCGACCAGCAGGGGAGCGCCCGGCGCTCGAATTCTCCCTCAGCGATCCGGGTATGAATCCCCCATGATCGATCGATCATGGGGGATTCTTTTTATCTGATAAAAGTGGAGGTAGTCCGATAAACTAAACGGTTATCCTCCCGTAGCGCGCGCCCGCCGTGGCGCGCCGTTGTCGCATTTCTGATCCGCCGCCGGGGAACAGCAGAGGGCGGTTACGGATTTCGTATCACCGCACGGATAAGAAATTCGTAAACTGCTCGCCACGGAGGGCGCGCACTACCGGAGGATAAGGACATGAATGTCAAGGGACGGCATGGTCAGGTTCACGGAATCTCGCTGCCGTCCCAGCACTTCACCGCGTAGATCCTCTACCTGCGACCAGCCGGATATATTGACTTGTTCGGTAATCTCCTCATCGGTCGGATTGGTGAAGATCCAGGCTTCCATCTCCGGCAGGATGCGTTTGCGGAGGAGGAGGCGGCCGGGGTGTTCCGGTGCCACGCCGCATTGCGCGAGCATCGCCAGGATGGCGGCGTGGGTTTCTGCGTCGCGGTAGGCCAGGCCATTGTGACCGAGGTAGGTGCCGAGGAGCCAGGCATGGCCCTGACCGACGCGGCAGACGACGCCGGCCACCTCGTTGTCATGGGTAAGGCACGGCTCGCTGTCTTCCTCGAGGGTGAAGGTTTCCAGGTAGACGTTGGCGCGCAAGCGGTGGCCGGCAAGAGGACCGGTGCCTTCCAGCATGGCGGCGTCCCGGTATTCGCCCCAGGTGCGCTCCGGCGGGGACCAGCGGGCGCCGTTGTCGGGTTCGTGTACCATCTGGAAGCTCGCTTGCCGCACACCGAATAATTTCCGCATGGTCGGAGATAATTCGCCACGGTTGCAGAAGGCATGCTCGTCGATGCGTCCGGGCCCCGCTTCGCAGATCAGGTTGCCGCCGCGCTCGACGTAAGCCCGCAGCTTCTCCGCCATATCTTCCGACAGGGAGAGCGGGAAAGGCAGAATGAGCGCGGCGTAATCATTGAGATACGGCTCGTCCAATTCCGACGCTTCCACGAAGTCCAGGGGAATGCCCGCTTCCCACAGTAACTGGTGCCAGCCCTGCACGTCGACGCCCAGGTGCTCGCCGCCTTGCGTCATCGACTGGCAAAATTGATAATTCCACTCGTTGACGAGGATACCCACCTTTGCCGCGGGCCAGGTGGGTTGGCCGAAGAGCGCCGGGAAGCGGTTTAGCGCCGCGCCCACCCGCGCCGCTTCCTCAAAGCGTGGGGTCGTATCGCCGTCGCTGTCCAGCAGGCTGAAGCCGTTCGCCTCCGCCGCCATGATCTCCGCGCGCGTCACCCAGAAGGAAAGGGCGGTCACCCCGCAGCCGGCCGCCGTCAGCATCCAGCGGCGGATGTCCTCCGGCGACGGCACGCGGCCTTTGTGGAAGCCGGTGCTCACCGGTCCGCCCTGGAACTCCGCCGCCCACACCGGAGCGCCGCGGCGGTTGGCGGAGCGGATGTAATCGTAGGTGCGCGCGACGGCTTGCATCTCGGCCAGCAGCGCCGGGTGCCGCGCCGGCGGTTTCTGCAGCGCCGCGTCCGACCAGCCGTGGATCGGCCCCCAGGCGGGGTAGCAGGAGGAGCCGAGGAAATCCTGGCAGCGCGCGTAGGTCCAATCCGCGCCCCCGCCGATGATAGGGCCGCCTTTGTGCGCGAAGACCGGGCGGCCGAGCGGGTCAGCCGCGCGGATGACCCGCGCCCGCTCGCGCAGCACGCGGCCAATCTGCACGTTATCCATGAAGTAGCGCCAGTCCACGTCCTGCGGCAGCGCGTTGCGCCCGCTCGCTACGCGGTCAGGCTGCACGTCCTCCCAGTCGAGGTAGCGGACGTTCCACGCGCGGTTCAGGCCGTCCAGGTCGCCGTAGCGCTCCGCCAACCATTCGCGGAAGAAGGCCAGCGTGTGCTCGCAATAGCAGACCGGCTGCCCGGCGAATCCCTCCGCCCAGTAGCCGACCTCCTGCCAGGTATTCCAGACCACCAGATTCTCGAAGCGGCCCAGCGTCTTCACCAGGTGGGTGGTGAACCGCTCCTGCTCCGCTCTCGCGCCGGGGTGATCAAAGCACGGACCCGGCTTGCCGTCCGCCGGCAGCGTGCTCTGCGCCTGGTAGGCGACCGGCAACCCGTTGCGCCCCACCATGCGGCCGCCGGGGTGCTTGCGCCACAGCCAGTTCGGCGCCTGCTCGCAGGTGAGCCCCAGGTAAACGCCCAGGTCGAGCGTTGCCGCGTGCTCGATCAGCTCTTCATACCGCGAGAAGTCGAACTGCCCCTCCCGCGGCTCGTCCACCATCCAGTGCTCCTGCAGCTTGATCAGGTTGAAGCCGTGCCTTTTCAAGTTTTCCATGTCGCGCTTCAACTCGGTCATCGGCGGCATCGGCTCGCGGCAGAGATGGCTGCCGAGGGGAAAGAGGGTGGCGAATTGCTGCGTATTCATATGCTCATTCCTGGGACCGCAGGCGTCCCGCGCCTGCCCTGGTAGGAGAGCTTACCGTTCACGGGGCAGGCGCGGGACGCCTGCGGTCCCAGGGGTTACCAGGTATACTTCGACTGCACGACCGCTACCAGTGGCTGGCGGACGGCATCAGCCAGGCGGGCGCTGCGGTCGGCGTCGAAGGAGCCCGGGTAGCCGAACAGGCTGTAGCGGTAGGGAATGACCCCTCCCTGCGCGGCGGGGAAGTTGGTGAACCAGTAGTTGTTCAGCACCCAGGACATCACCAGGCCATTGTGCGGGGGGAGCACCGGCTGCCACTTCCCGGTGTTGATGCCGTTCACCTGCACCAGCGGCACGCCGGGCGAAGCGACCGTGGTGGTCCACTCGCTATCCGAGACGGCGAAATAGCGCTGGATGCTATGCCAATCCGTCGCCGTGCCGGGCACCTGGTCGAGGCCGGGGCGGAGGACGGCGCCGGGAACGTCCAGGTAGACGGTCGATCCCTCGCCGGCCAACGGGAAGGCGTGGTAGATGGCTTCGGCGTGGGTGCGCGGCGGCTTGATGGCCGTGCAGAAGATGTCCAGTCGCGGCAGGTCGTCGTAGAGGGTGAACTCCATGCGCAGATAGGGGATATCCTCTTCGCTGCCTTCCATCACCATGCTCGCGCCGTAGGGCAGCGCCGGGCCGGGTCCCACGCGCATGGGCGGCGTGCGGCGCAGGAACGGGGTGTCGTAATGCAGTGTGCCCCACTCGCACAGCGCCTCGCGGCTGTCCGGCGAGTTGATGATCTCGTAAATATACTGGCCTAACCCGTATTCACATTTAGCGACCATCTCCCGCCCGCCGGCTTTGTCCAGCAGACTGGATAACCCGCGCGGGCCGGCGATCAGCCGGAAATGGTCGTTGGCCAGCATGTCGGCGCGGCAGACGGTTTGCGGTGAAACCTCCAGCGGCTCGGGCACCACTTTGTATTGTTTCCAGCCGCCGGCCGGCACATCGCGGGCGATGAAGCGGATGATTTGGCCGGGCCGGCGGGCGCTGCCGTCAATAGCCGGCAGATTGAGTACCGGTATGCGTTCGCCGGTCGCCGGATCGAGCAGGTGCAGCGCCGGACCGGGCTTCAGGCGGCGGGGTCCCTGCTCCCACGGCGTGGGCTCGTCCACGATGGCGGCGTCGACGATCATCGTTTCGACGAGATCGGTGCGCGGGAAGGGAAGAGGATTGAAGACCGCCAGGATGGTGCCGTCACCCGCCGGGGGAGCGGCGGCGCGCGCCGTAGCGCGCAACAATGCCGAGGATTCGACCGCCGCCGTGTAGGCGAAGCCGGATTTCACGTTCCACTGCGCCTTGCTCTCCAGCAGTTCGGGGTCGTCGGTGCTGCACCATGCGCCCCAGGTGTGCTCGGCGAAGAACATCGCCGCCTCTTCCGCCGACTCCACCTGCCCGCGGTCGAGGGGAATGTTGAAGGCGCGCGCGGTGACCAGGTCCGCCTGCGCCTTGCGGGTCAGCGCCGACTCGTAGAGCGCGGTGCCGTTGCCGTCCGCCCACCAGTCGGGCCAGCCCAGGCGGAACTCCGGGATCTCCCCCGGCCACTGCTTTTCCAGGTGCTCGAACCAGGCGCGGGCGGTGACGAAGTGCAGCCGCGGGTATTCCCAGCGGTCGTTCCAGTCGCGCACGAAATCGCTGATCCAGCGCCCCGGCGGCGCGTTGTCATGCGCCTCGCCGGGAGTGCGCACCTCGATGGCGTGATGCGGGTAGGGGGATTGCTCGAGGCCGACCAGGTACTCGGTCATCTGCTGCTCGGTAGTCGCCGGGTTTTCCCACATGCTGCCGTGCAGGTAGCTGTTGCCGTGCCACATCAGCACGCGCTCGCCGCCCGGCGACGCCCAGTAGAAGGGGTGGGGCCGCGGGCGCACACCCAATGAGCGTGTTTCGTTGATGGCGGTGTCGAAATAGCGCATCCCCCTGATGGACATCATGCGGGGGAGGCCCCACGCCCAGCCGTTCACATCGTCGTTCATGCCGGTGACAACCTGGAAATCGTGTTCCCGTGAGAGATCGACCGCGTAATCCAGTGCCCGCCCCAGCAGCGCCTCGCCGAAGAGGTCGGTTAACTGCAGAAAGATGCCCGTCACCTCGATGCGCTCCTCGCGCACCCGGCGGAAGAACTCCTCCGCCCGCGCCGGATAACGTGCCAGGAAGTTCTTCACCGTCCAGGATACTTCGCATGTCCAGCGAAATTTCGCATCCTCCGGGTAAGCGTCCGTCTCCGCGATGTAATCCAGCGCCCGGTCGATGAACGCCGCGTGCTTGCGGAACAGCACCTGCTGCGGCTCGGTGTAGCCGATATCCACGTGCGTGTGATGCACCAGGAAGATCTCCCAGGGACGGGTGATGCCGGGCAATGTCGACATAACGGCGCTCCTTTTTCATTGAACCACAGTGACACAGAGGCACAGATAGAATTAACAGGGGTATTCAATTCGAGGGGACGGAAACCTTCTGGACAATCGGCAGCACCTGCGATAACTCGGCGCAGTAATACCGGGCGGCAGGATGGGAGGTGCGGACCAGGATGGCGGGGATGCCCAGGGCTTCCGCGCCGGCGATGTCGGCTTTGGGGTTATCGCCGATCATCCAGACCGCCTCCGGCTCGACCGCCCACTCCAGCACGTTGCGGAAGGCCTGCGGGTGCGGTTTTTCGTAGCCCGTCTGCGCCGAGTTGAAGAGCGCGGCCACTAGTTCATGATAAAGCATGAGCATGAATCTTCGTTATTTCCGGTAGAACTCCTGCACTATTTCCACCAACCCCCGGCGCACATCAACGGGAAGGTTGGCATGTCCACTCATGGCCGTACCGTGATATCCGTTCGTGATGATGGAGAGCATGTAGTCCGGCTGCAACGTGTATTGGGTGAAGTCCGGGGGTGGAGGGGTGAGATTGCTTAACATGTCAGTCTGGCCCCGACCATCCTGCCCGTGGCACGCGATGCAGCTTTGCCGATACCTGTCGCGCGCCCGCTGCTTAACCGCCGGGGACACCGGCGGAGAAACGGGCTCCGGTGCGTCGAGCAGAGAATAGTGCGAATTCAGATCGTCGATCACGAGATCCAGCTTATCCGTGGTGAAGATGGAGAAAAACGGCATCCCCGTGCCGGGAATGCCCTCGGCCAGCAGCCGGGTAAGATAGGGACGCGTCGTGCGAATGGCGGTGAGATTTTCCGGCAAGATGGCCAGTGCCGCGGCCGCCGAACCGTTCCCCTGCGCGTTCGCCCCGTGACAGAACGCGCAGCTCCGCCGGTAGATCGTCGAACCCTGGTCGTAGACCGCCTGCTGATCCCCCTGATACGCAGCCAGCGCCTCTTCCCGATGCGCGGCTAGCTCGCTCTGGAGGCGTGCCACTGCCTGCGTCGCCGTGCGTTCGACCGGTGCCATGCCCTGCCACTGGAGCAATTGGCGGGTCATGAGCATGCCGAGGAGAATGACGGCCAGCAGTGCGGGCGCCGTCCGCGCAGGCAGCGTCCGCAGCGCGAATTGCGTGCCGATCAGGCCCAATACGGCGGCCACTCCGAAGAAGAGCCCGGCATTCGTGATCGCCTCCGGCCGGTGGGGGAGCGACAGGTAGAGCATGGCGCCGACGACAACCTGAAAGAGCAGCCCGCCCAGCACAAACCGCAACAGGGACGCACGCAGCCGCACGTTTTCCCGACTCGTCTGGAAAAAGTGCAGCACGGCGGCAAAGACGACCCCCGCCCCGAGGATATGCAGGTAGCGGAACAGCCAGTGCACGGACAGCGCGACCGGCATCTTCCCTCCCTGCTGAAGCATCGGAAGCCAGCTTCGCGAGTTTTCCGACATGATCAACACGCCGACGAAGATGCCGGGCACGGCCAGCAGCAGCGCCAGGCCGGCCAGACCCAGGGCGAGACCGAGATACGGGTTCAGCCGCCGGTACTGGCCGACGATATCGAACGCCAGAAAGGCGAGGATCAGCAGCACGATGATCAGCAGCCAGAACGAGCCGAAGAGATTGATGGCGGTGAAGAAGGAGACGGTGAAACCGACCTGGATGAGCAGCAGCGGCGCGATGCCCAGCACGACCGCCAGGCTTTTAACAGCCATGAAGCGGTGCAGAATTCCGTGCTCCCACCGCGGCTCCTCCCGGGTGTCGTGCCACCGGCTGCGGAGGAAGTAATACA
>Ga0172368_10005268_pt1 | contig 14533 bp, 10 predicted proteins | sample Lak11m_FD_114540 | JGI IMG/M metagenome (GOLD analysis project Ga0172368, IMG submission 114540) | Freshwater microbial communities from Kabuno Bay, South-Kivu, Congo - kab_022012_11m | ecosystem: Environmental > Aquatic > Freshwater > Lake | place: Democratic Republic of the Congo: South-Kivu...
AAGAAATGACATCGAATCCGCGGAGATACGATTTAAGAAAATAAGAATGGCAAACAGATCACTGAACATTGCCGCTCTTGGAGGGAGTATAGGCACACCGGCTGAAGGTATCGTCGGGAATGTTTTAGAAGTTAAAAATTTTAAAGAATTAGAGACCAAGAAAGCGGAAGCAAAGGGAAAAATAATATTTTACAATAGAGCTTTCGATAATACCAATGTGAATCCCTTCATTTCTTATGGAATGGCCGTTGATCAAAGAGTATTCGGTGCAATTGAGGCATCAAAATATGGTGCAAAGGCAGTGATCGTAAGATCGGTTACGTCGAAACCGGATAATACTCCGCACGTCGGGGTTATGAGATACGCTGATTCTCTCGCACAAATTCCTGCCTGTGCAATCGGAGTCCAGGATGCAGATTTTCTTAGTGGGATGCTGAAAACTGACCCCGATCTTCAGATAAGTATTAAGTTGAATTGTGAAAATCTGCCTGAAATAATGTCCTATAATGTAATCGGAGAAATCGAAGGCTCTGAATACCCAGATGAAATAATAGTAATTGGCGGGCATCTGGATGCCTGGGACAAAGGTTCAGGAGCACATGATGATGGAGGCGGATGTATGCAGAGTATTGATGCACTTCTGCTGTTAAAAGCAGTCGGATATACGCCTAAACGGACAATCCGCTGTGTTTTATTTACAAATGAGGAGAATGGTTCAGGAGGAGCAGAGGCTTACGCTGATTCGGCGTTCAAATCAGGTGAAAAACATATCGCAGGAATTGAGTCTGACAGGGGACTTGGCACACCGCGAGGATTCAGTGTTACTGCAGATTCGCTCACATTAAAAAAAATGAATAGCTGGCTGCCGCTGCTTAACAAATCACTTATAGACTGGATTCGGCCTGGTGGATCAGGAGCCGACATTGGTAAGATAAAAAATATGCAGGCATACATTGGCTATGTACCTGATTCGCAAAGGTACTTCGATTATCATCATTCCGCCAATGATACATTTGATGTTGTTCATCCGCGAGAAATGCAGCTTGGCTCCGCTTCAATGGCTATTTTGCTGATGCTGATTTCGGAATATGGTATTTAAACAGTTTTTTTAAGGAAGCATTTTTTTATAATTTACTTCTTTACAAATAAAGCGCATTCTATGGGAGATATTTATGAAATTTAAAGGTTTAATTGTTTTCTCAATCTTTTTTTACTTTTTCACTGTGCTCTCTGCACAGGAAGATGAAGGGATCAAAATGTTAAATGAAAAAATCGCGAAATTCGCCGAAGTCGAGATAGGATATGATAATTCAATTTTAAGTGAAAATGAAAAAAAGACTCTCATGAAAATTTATGAAGCTGCAAAAGTGATAGATGAAATATTTCTTGAACAGGTTTATGAGAAGAATTCCGAAATCAGAAATAAATTAATTTCAGGGAATTCAGAAAAAGAGAAACTAAATCTAAAGTACTTTGAAATAATGTTTGGACCATTTGACAGGCTTGATGCAAATAAACCTTTTTATGGCACAACCGCTAAACCGCTTGGAGCGAATTTCTATCCTGCAGATATGTCCAAAGATGAATTTGAAAAATATATTCAGGACAATCCTTCATCAGAGAAAGTATTTACAAGTGAATTTACAATGATAAGAAGGAAAGCCGGTCAGTTAACTGCTATACCTTACAGCGAATACTTTAAGGATAAACTCAAAAAAGCATCTGCATATTTAAGGGAAGCCGCTACTTTTACTGAAAACAGTACTTTGTCAGAATACTTAAATAAAAGGGCTCTTGCTTTCGAAACGAATGATTATTATGAGAGCGATATGGCATGGATGGATCTGAAAAATCATGTTATCGAAGTAATAATAGGACCCTACGAAGTATATGAAGATGAATTATTCAATTATAAGGCATCGTTCGAATGTTTCCTCACTCTTGTTGATCCTATCGAGACTAAAAAACTTGAAATTTTTGCTTCATATTTAGATGATATGGAAGCGAACCTGCCGCTCGCAGATAAGCACAAACAATATAAAAGGGGGTCAGAATCCCCGATAGTTGTTGCAAATGAGGTGTTTACTGCAGGTGATACAAAAGCCGGTGTTCAGACTCTCGCATTCAACTTGCCGAACGATGAGAGAGTCAGGGCTGCAAAAGGTTCAAAAAAAGTGATGTTAAAAAATGTTCATGAGGCAAAATTTGAGAAACTTCTTAAACCAATTGCCGGAAAAATTTTAGATGAATCTTATCTGAAGTATGTTACTTTTGATGCATTTTTTAACCACACTCTTATGCATGAAATGTCGCACGGTATTGGTCCCGGGGTCATAAAGATTGATGGAAAGGATACGGAAGTAAAAAAAGAACTTAAAGAAATGTACTCGATTTTTGAGGAATGCAAAGCTGATATCCTTGGATTATTTAACAATATTTACCTTACGAATAAAAATGTTTTTGCAAAAGAATTTGAGAAAGAATTATGGACAACATTTGCAACTGGTATTTTCCGTTCTGTTCGCTTCGGAATATCTTCTGCCCATGGCGGCGGTAATGCAATAATTTATAATTACCTCTCATCGGAAAACGCACTGTACTTTGATCCTTCTGATCAAAAGCTAAAGATTAATTATGAAAAAATGTTTCCGGCAGTTAAAGATCTTGCAGCTCAAATACTTTTGATTCAAGCTACTGGTGACTATCAGGGTGCTAAGGATTTTTATGCCAAATACGGCAGGTTATCAGAGTCAATGAAAATATTGATTGGAAAATTGAATGATCTGCCAGTTGATATCAAGCCAATATTTGCTATTCAGAGCGAGCTTAATTAGGAAATGGTTTTATTGACAAAACAAGGTTCGCATCTATATAAGCAGAATATTTATGCTTCTTGCTTCAGGTTATTTTTTAATATGGAAATATGGATTTTGGATTCATACAAAATCCGGTAATAGTCATAAATAATATAATTCTTAAATATCAACAAAACACCAGGGTGATAATTTGAACAATCACAAAATCTCCTCAGCTTTGATCTTTTTCTTTCTATTAATTACCAGTGTATTTGCCCAGCAAGAATTTAAACTTGAGTATGAAAAATATGAGCTGGATAATGGTCTGGATGTTATCCTCCATCAGGATAAATCAGATCCGATTGTTGCAGTTTCAATTCAGTACCATGTTGGTTCTAACAGGGAAAATCCTGGAAAAACAGGATTTGCACATCTGTTCGAACATATTATGTTCCAGGAATCCCAGCATGTTGGTCAGGATCAGTTCTTTAAACTGATACAGGGAAATGGCGGAACACTTAACGGCGGGACATGGCAGGACGGTACCATGTATTACGAAATTTTACCCAAAGACGCTTTGGAACTGGCATTATGGCTTGAATCGGACAGAATGGGCTATCTTCTCCCAACTGTGACTTATGAAGCATTTCTAAATCAGCAAAATGTTGTGCAGAATGAAAAACGGCAGAATTATGACAACAAACCATATGGTCATTCTTCCTATGTTAATTCAACATTACTTTATCCAAAGGGACATCCTTACAGTTGGACAGTAATTGGTTCGCTGGAAGATCTTCAGAATGCAACTCTTAAAGATGTTCACGATTTTTATAAAAAATGGTACGGTCCTAATAATGCTACTCTTGTTATTGCAGGTGATTTTGATTTTGACCAAACCCGAAAATTAGTGGAAAAATATTTTGGGGGACTAAAAGCTTCCGCCCCTGTAAAACCTTTGGACCCAATGCCTGTAACTCTGGAATCAAGTAAACGGGCTTATGTCGAAGATAATTTTGCACAGTCACCTGAACTTACTATGATATTTCCCACTGTTCAGGAATTCCATAAGGATGGATACGCACTCAATGTCCTGGCAGATTTGCTTGGGAGAGGAAAAAAATCTCCATTATATAAGATTATTGTTGAAGAGAAAAAACTTGCACCTTCCCTGCGTATTTATAACAGCGGCAGTGAGCTCGCCGGGGAATTTTCGATCAGAATAAGAACCTTCCCGAACAAAAAACTTTCAGAGGTTGAAGATGCCATCAACGAAGCTTTTGCAAGGTTTGAGGAGGAGAAATTTACTGATAAAGATGTTGAACGCTCTAAAGCAGATACTGAAACAGGTTTCTACAATGCAATTGCAAGTGTGCTTGGAAAATCACGTCAGTTGGCAAATTATAATATTTTCGCAGGGTCACCTAATTATATTACTACGGATTTGGATAATATCCTTAAAGTATCCTCGGAGGATATCTGGGAGGTTTATAATAAATATATTAAAGGCAAAAATTCGGTGCTTGTGAGCTTTGTGCCAAAAGGGAAAGCTGAACTGGCTGCGATTAATTCAGAGCTTTTTGAAGTACCGGGTGATAAAGTTAAAACATATACCGATGAGGAAAAAACTGTTCTCAGAAATTTGCCCGAAAATTCTGTTGTTGCTGAGAATGTGAATTCTTCTTTCGACCGTACAAAAACACCTCTCAATGGACCGGAACCATTATTGAAACAGCAGCAAATATGGACTAAAACATTTTCAAACGGTCTTAGACTATACGGCATTGAATACGATGAATTACCGCTGGCTGAATTCAGGATAATTGTTCGTGGCGGGATGATCCTTGACGAGGATACCAAAACGGGGACTGCAAATCTTGTTGCAAGTATGCTGAATCAGGGGACAAAAAACAAGACAGCCTTAGAACTGGAACAAGCTATTGAAGATCTCGGATCAAGAATTAGTGTGATGGCATCCAATGAATTGATTATGCTGAGGGCTAATTGCCTGACTAAAAATTTCAAGGAGACTTTTGCACTTGCAAAGGAAATATTGCTTGAACCACGTTGGGACGAAAAAGAATTCGAAAGGGTTAAATCGGATATTCTTGAGGGTATTAAACGAAGCAAGTCCTCAGCAAACAATGTTGCATCGAACGTTTTCAGAAAACTTGTTTATGGAGATAATAATAAACTCTCAAGGAGTGCGGTTGGAGATGAAGAGAGTGTTGCAAACATAACTCTTGATGATCTTAAAGAATGGTATTCAAAAAACCTTTCATCAGATCTTGCTCTGGCTTTGTTTGCCGGAAATCTTGATGATGCTGATGTGGCAGAAGTATTTGAAGATCTGAATGATGACTGGAAAAATTTCCAGGTCAATTTCCCTGAAATTGCGCCAGCGGAGCCTATCTCTTCATCACAGATATATTTCGTTGATTTCCCGGGTGCAAGACAATCCGAGATCAGGATAGGTAATCCTGCCGTTTCTGTAAACGATCCTGATTATTTCAAACTTGGCGTGATGAATTATGCATTAGGAGGGAGTTTTAACGGGAGAGTTAACATGATACTCCGGGAAGAGAAAGGATATACCTATGGTGCAAGGACAGGATTTATGGGCACGGAATATCCAGGTTATTTCCTGGCTTCATCGAGTGTTCAGAGCAATGCTACTTTCGAATCAACGCAAATATTTAAAGATGAGATGGAAAAATATTCTATTCCGGGTATTACAACTGAAGAACTTGAGTTTACGAAGAGTGCTCTTATTAAATCAAACGCACTTAAATTTGAAACTCTTGAGGCACTTTTGGGTATGCTATACAGAATAGGCTGGTATAATGCAGAGCCCGATTATGTGAAAAAAGAGGAGCAGCAAATAACAGAAATGACTCTTGATTCGCATAAATCTCTTGCCCAAAAGTACATTAAACCTGCAAATATGATTTATCTTATTGCCGGAGATAAAAATACTCAGATGGAAAAACTGAAAGAACTTGGTTTTGGTGATCCTGTATTACTTGATAAGGATGGTAACAGGCTCTGAGTTTTTTTAGCAAGATTATTAAACTGCCGGTTTTTGCCGGCAGTTTTTTATTCAAAATTTACCACCAAAGAGAGCACCGAATAAGCATTTATTGAGATGCTGATTGAATTAGAGTCGTTTTTCACTTCGCACTTTTTGTTTTCTAAAAAATCAGAAATAAAAGCCGCCCTTATTTTTCTTTTTGACAAAAGTTCGAATTCGATAGTTTTACCCTCCGTTTCATACATCTGTATGAAATAACCTTTACCATTCTCACATTTTTTTAGGATCGTAATAATTACATTTGTTGCCGAAACGCCAATTGCCGGCTCCGAGAGCTTCTTTAGCTTCGAGTCCTGCAATTTTGAGAAATATAGAGGAGGATTATTAAATTCGTATCCTAGCCGCGGGAGGTTATTTCCAGAATGTTCGGGATTTCCCGTTAACAAAGCATACCGTATCATGTGTTTTCCCCTGTCGGCTGTGGGATCTGGCCATTTCGGTGAGCGCAGCATTGAAATCCTGAGGGCATTTTCTTTTATATCATATCCATATTTAAGATCAGAGAGCAGTGTGAAATTGTATTCGCCGTCTGAGCAATGCACCCATTTTAATCCACAAACTTCTGAGACCGCTTTCTCTGCATCCGTTTCTTTTCTGTTGGACCTGTTTATTGAGCCATAGGGGGCATCAAATTTCGTGTCTGCTGCAGAAAAGTTGAGCGGGAATGCAATCTTAAGCATTGTATTCGTTTCCCACCAGTCTGCATATAGTTCAAAATCTATTCTTTGATAATTTTTATAAAGCGTAATTCTTCTTTTGAAAAAGGAATTAGGAAAATCCGGTGTTGGGTAGGCTTTTTTTATTTCCGGATTCAGGAAGTCCGAAAAAATATCAATGCTGATCCGGAATTTATCGTGATGACTGACCTCAATTCTATCGAGCCTGATAGGGTACTGCCGCCCGGTGAGACCCAGATTCCATGCATCCCAGTCTGAAGGCTTATCCTCAAGAAGTTGTATCTGATTTGCTGCTCCGCAGAAATATTCACGACCATCCCTTTTATCTCTCAGACTGATAATATCTCCGCTTACAGAATCAATTTCGATTCTATAAAAGGCATTTTCCAGATGTGTTTGACTAACGGATAAATCACTTTCAATCTCATTATTTCCTTCAAATAAATAAAATTTTGATACAGCGCCTGCTTTTAAGAGATTGGCTCGGAATGAGATTTCAGCTTCATATTTTGAAATCTGGTTAAAGCTGCTGTCAATACTTTCCCCCTCTGTATCCGTAAGTGAGAAACGTGTTCCATCAGGGTTACTGAATCTAATATTTACAACATCATTTCTGTCAAAAAACAGAGGATTAAATAAGTATAATATTTTTTTATTTTCCGACTTTATTGTCGCGGTATCATAAAATTGATTCATTAGCATTGAAATTTCAGTTTCAATATTACTTAACAATTCAGCGAGAGATTCGGAAGCATCAATGTGAACTTCCCTTAAACTGGTACCGGGCAGAATATCATGGAATTGATGGAATAGAAACCGTTTCCAAAATTCCTTCAGATCGGGATTTGTTGTTTTATATCCATTTATTTCAAGAATGCTGATCAGTTTTTCAAGTGCCAAAAGTTTGCTTTCAATTACACGGTTGTAAAATTTCATTCTTGACTGGGTTGTCAGAACAGCCCTGTGATATTCGAGGTACAATTCTGTTTTCCAAACTGGCAGATGAGTGAGATCCTTTTCTAACTGCCGATTCATATATTTTTCAACTGTCCCAAATTCAATTGAGGGATAGAAATCAAGAGATTTCAATTTCTCAATTCTTTGAAGCATATCAATGGTAGGACCGCCTCCATGATCTCCAACGCCAAAAAGAACCATCATATCCTGCTCACCTGTGTTTGCTTCGTATTGGCGCAGCCAGTCAATTAGTTGGAAACCCTGCAGCATGGTATTTACATAATCGAAAGGAAAATAAACGAGTACTCTCGAATTGTCAGGGGAAGTCCACCAAAACATTCTGTGAGGAAAAACTGTTGTATCATTCCATCCGATTTTCTGTGTTATAAAGCCATCAATGCCTGCATTTTTGAATAATGACGGCATATTCAGATTATACCCGAAGGAATCGGGATTCCAGCCAATTTTAACAGGTTTCCCCGTTTTTTCAATAAAATACTTCTGTCCATAAAGAAGCTGACGATACCATGATTCACCGCTGATCAGATTGCAATCCGGTTCAATCCACATTCCTCCGATCGTTTCCCATCTTCCTTCAGATATTTTTTCATTGATTCTACAAAAAATGCCGGGATAGAGTTTTTCCATCCATTCATAATATTGTGCCGAACTCTGTGAAAAAACAAAATCCGGATGTTCATCCATTATTCTGAATACCGATTCAAAAGTATTTTTTGCTACTGCAATTGTCTCAATTTCCCGCCAGAGCCAGGCAGCGTCAATGTGTGCGTTTGCCACAAAATAGAGAGAGAATTGTTTTATAAAAGACTTGATCTCAGGGAGGGACTCAAGAAAATCTTTTATTGCAGTTTCTGTTTTATGAACTTCATTTGTGTGAAAGTTTAAATAAAATGATTTGCTTTTTTCTTCAAGTTTTGCAGCGAGCTCCATTTTCAGGTTTGTATCCATTCTGCTCAGATCCGTTCCGGGATCAGTCCTGACTCTCGAATTTGTCTGATAAGTATCAAATCCCAGAAGCTTAACTGCTGTTTTCAAATTCAGAGAGAAATCATCAATTAGTTCTCCAAGCTTTTTTGTGTTTTGGCAGACAAGTTCAGATGAAAGAATTCTCAGCATCCCGGTCTTATTAAAAATTTTCAGGGCAATTGTAATTGATTTTCCCTGCTCATACTTACCGAGAGAAATTACTGAATCCCAGCTAAAGTAACCTTTCGCTTCACCGTCTATCCAGGCATAAAAATGATCGTCAACCGAAATTTTCAGTAATAATTCACCAGATGGCTCTATGCCCATTATATTTTCAGGCATAACAAATGAATATCTTACCCAGATAGATTCAAAAGTACTCCAGTCCTCTAAGCGAAAATTTTTCCAATCTTTATCATCGAAATGTGGAGACCAGGGTTCACCCTCCATTTCAATCCCTCTCGGCAGGTTTTCACTTCGTTTCCAGATCGTTATCTTATTATCACGGATTTTCTCGAGTTTTGCAATCAGATTATTTGTTTGTGGAAAATTCACAAGAACCCCAGGATTATTGAGTTTGAAAAAATGTCTAAACTTAGCATTTTAAACTGAAAGTAAAAACCAATTAGCATTCTGACATTCTTTTGAACTGTATTCAGCGGTTTTTTTGTTGTAATATAAATATCAAATATTATTAAAACCCGCTAATTAACGGATTACTATGGAAAACAAGATAGAGCGATTAAAAATCTGGTTTAATTCCGGAATAACATATGAAGCATTTTCTGAGTTTATCAATGAGGGATTAATAAACCCGGCAATTTTTGATGAGACTGCTTTAAAATATTCTGATTATATAAAGATGAACAAACAGCGGTCATCCAGAATCGAAAAAACATTCATACCAGATCAGGATTTAGTCCAAATTGCCCAAGGTATTTCCGGAGAGCAGTATTGGCTTATAATTACTGAAGAATGGTGCGGAGATTCTGCTCAAAATCTGCCCTATATTGCTAAAATTGCTGCCCTTAATAAAAATATTAAACTGAAAATTGTTTTCAGGGATGAAAATATTGAATTGATGGATATGTACCTTACTAATGGGAAATCGAGGAGCATCCCCAAACTCGTGGTTTTTAATAACAACCGAGAATTATTTACCTGGGGACCTCGTCCGGGAGCGCTTCAAAAATATATTTCGGAGATTTCTTCCAGCCGTTCCAAAGAAGAAATTCTGAATGATATTCATCTCTGGTACGGTAGGAATAAAGGAATAGAACTGATAAAAGAGTTTAAAGAACTGCTTTTGAAAAGCAGTTCATGATACGGAAATATGAACTGAAAACGCCAAATTTGATTAAAAATATTGGGGTTTGGCTGATACTTCAAGGAGAACCAATAATTGAAAATCGTTACCTGATTTCTTCTACAATCAGCAAAAAATCTATCTTAGCTGTTGCTCCCATAAGCTGAAAAGTTGGCCTTACATTTGGGACAATCGATATGACTTTGCCTTCAAGTCTATCAAGAAAAGATTGTAATTTTTCTTGCATATTCTGATTATAAACATCCAGTTTGTGAACTTTGTAATTCATAAGTCTTTCCATTAGAATCAGGATAAAACATAGGGAAAATTTTACATAAAGGAAAGCAAACGGAAGTAAATTTGTGCTTTTTACAATTTTTGCAGAAGCAGAAAGTGGTTAAGATCAATCCTTAATAAGAGGTACAATTATTATTACAGAAGCATCTACTGCTATACCTTTTTTGAGGGCAGGCTTGAATTCAGTTTCAAGAATAGCCATCTCGGCTGCATTGTTAATGGTCGCGTTAATACCTTCAAGAACATCTGTGTTGAGTACATTTCCATACTCGTCAATCTGTGCCGAAATTTTCACATGAGCTCTTGGATCAGAAGGCCGGAATTTCTCAGGAATACGTATTTTGTCGATAATAGATTTTAGTCCACCCACGGGTTCCGGGCAAATATCAGCATCACACTCGAAGTTTTTTATGGGTTTTTCTGCCTGTACGCCAGTATTATTATCAGAAGACTCAGTAATTGCGGGTTCATTACCATTCAATTTTTTATAATCAACCGCTGCCAGTTTTGCAGCACCGCTTAGTCGAAATTCAACTCTGAAAGTAACCTGAGAATGAACAGGTACTTCCTTATTAATGCCCGGTAAAAACCGCACCTTTTTTACTGCTTCTTCTGCTGCCTCATCACAACCCAGACCGATACCCCGGACGATTTCGGTTTTCAATACATTCCCCTCACGGTCAACTGTGGCTGTTACTAATACAGACCCCTCCAATCCATATAGTCGGGCATGTTCGGGATATGCAATCAACCTCTGTACCGCATCCAACCCTCCGATAGGTTCAGCACAAATATCAATGTCGCAGAGGAATGATTCTCTTTTCATCCGCAATTCATACTGTTTTTTTGTGCCTTTGAATTCATTTATCGATGGTACATAACCAGGATCGTTAGCAAATTCCGACCGGCTGACAAGTTTGCCAAATGAATAGTTTCTAAGTTCTTTCAGGCTGCCGCTGTGATAGAATGATTTGTAAAATCCATCAATGATCCCATCATCAATGTAATACTCAGTTTTTACTAATCCATTCTCATAGTATTCTCTTACCCAACCCTTTTGTTTCCCTTTCTCATAGTTTTTTTCTTCCATAAGATTACCGTTTTGATAATAACGGAAACTTGTACCATCAAGTATCTCATCGATATAGGAAATTTCTGATTGAATTATTCCTTTTGAATAATATGAGCGGACAATACCATTCTGGGCAATTGCTGATGAAATAGAAAGAAGAATGAAACTAATGGTGAATAAAGTCTTAATCAAAAAAAATCCAAAATTTATCGATCGTAAAGATAAAGAAAGCAAAACTTTTTTAGGTGAGCAAAAAGATAGCAGAAAACACTTATTAAAAATAATCTATTTATTTCCGCCAGTTCAGGAAAATGAATATGTCATTTATGATTAACGGGTAACAAAATCATCTCAAAAGCAAGGGACACAAAATGAATGTCCCTTGCAAAAAAATTATCCCTGATAATTCACAAATTCTGTGTGGAAGTCGAAGTCCGCTTCTTTTACAGCTTTTATAACATCCTGGAGATCATCCTTTTTTGCTCCCTGCACTCTGACTTTATCATCCATTATCTGGGTATTAACTTTTATTTTCATTTCTTTGATGAGCGAAGTGATTTTCTTTGCGTCATCTTTTGATAAACCGTTCTGCAGATCAATAATTATTTTTAATCTGCCGTTTGCAGCATTTTCAGGCTCTTTTGGTTTCATAGCCTTAAGTGATATTCCACGTTTTATGAATTTATTTTCCAGAATATCCATAGACTGTTTATAGGTATAATCGTCCTTCGTGTTGATTGTGATTTTTTTATCCTTTTTATTCAGTTCCAGTTCTGTCTTTGAATCTTTCAGGTCATATCTCTGATGGATTTCTTTTAATGCCTGGTTCACGGCATTGTCAACTTCCTGAAGGTCAATCTCTGAAACAATATCGAATGACGCTGGTTTTGCCATATAATTATTCCTGATAATATTTATTACTATTGTACAAATGTAGCAATATTTCTGAAAAATTCAGTGATGGTTAAGAAGTTCCCTTCCTGAAAAGCGCACCATATTTTCCATAATTGACTTTGAATTTAAAAAGAATTATTATTGCAACTATAAAATGACTGATAGTCATTAAATGAATGTAGTTCAACAGGGTAATAAAAATGGGAATTACTGAGAGAAGAGAAAGAGAAAAGGAGCAGAGAAGATCAGATATAATCAGAGCCGCAGAAAAAGTGTTCTTTGCCAGAGGATTCGAGACTGCGACAATGGATGATCTGGCAGCTGAAGCCGAACTGAGTAAGGGAACACTATATTTATATTTTAAAAGCAAAGACGAAGTTTATCTTGCAATCGTACTGAAGGCGATGAAATTATTACGCGAGTATTTCGAGAATGCTGTAACTCATAAATCCAGCGGTCTGGAAAAAGTAAGAGCGATCGGCGAATCATATATCCAATTCCATGAAGACTACCCAGATCATTATAAAGCGCTCCTGTTCTTTTCAACTCTGCAAATGGACGAAACCTCCGGTCCGGGAGCAGAATTAAAAGCCTTTGTTGAAAACAAGGACGTAATGGAAGTACTTTATTCTGCAATTATAGAAGGGATTAAAGACGAATCAATCCGGAGTGATATTGACCCGTTGAAGACTGCTCTTATTCTCTGGGGGCAGACGTCAGGAGTCCTTCAGCTTATGACGCTTAAAGGTCATGCAATAGGGAGTCATTTTATGGAAGATCCGAAGGAATTGCTTAATTACTTCCTGGATCTGATGACCAGGGCATTATCCAAAACAGAAGAAAAATTTTTATTATAAAGACTTTGACAAGTATTAAAGCGGAGCAATTAAATATGTTATTCCGATATTTTTTTATAATGATATCAATTTTGATTTTGTCGAATCCCGGCATTGCTCAGGAAAATATTCTTGAGAAATACATTAGGGAGGGAATTGCAAACAATCTTGAAATTCAGGCGCAGGAATACTCAGTTAACCGCAGCAGAGCCGGAGTAGATGAGGCAACGGGAAAATATCTTCCTTCGATTGCGTTGAATTCGAGATACTCAAGAGCCGGAGGCGGAAGAACAATCGATTTACCTATAGGCGATATCGTAAATCCTATTTATTCAGGATTAAACACGCTGGCCGGGCAGAATCTTTACCCCACGAATATTCCCAATCAGACGATAAATTTCCTGAGAAAAGAGGAACAGGAAACCAAACTGAGGCTCGTGCAGCCGATCTTCAAATCCGAGATATATTTCAACCATCAGCTTCAGGGAAAAATTCTTGAGGTGGATGAAATTACACGGGACTTAAAATCGAGGGAGCTGATATATACTATCAAGAAAGCATATTACGATTATTTGAAAGTGAGTGAAGTTGTAAAACTCTTTGAAGAATTCGAAAAACTTGCCGAAGAAAATTTACGTGTATCTGAAAAATTAGTGCTTTCACAGAAAGCTACAAAAGAAATCTTACTGCGGGCAGAAGCTGAAATCAGTGAAATCAGACAGCAGCAAACGGATTATAAGAATAAACAATCGCAGGCCGCGGCATATTTCAATTATCTGCTGAACAAAGATCAGGATAGCAAGATCATAACCTGGGATGAATTCCCTGATAAACACAGCAAATACGAACTAGATGAAAATATCTATGCGCTCGCCCGGGCTCACCGTGAAGAGATCAGAGTCCTCGATGCGAATATTGACTTATCGAAAACTGCAACCAAAATTAACAGTTCAGCATATTACCCGGGATTATTTTTTGCGCTTGACTACGGATTTGAAGGAGAGAAATTTGAATTTTCGGACAAATCCGATTTCTGGATGGCATCATTAGTTCTGGAATGGAATATTTTTAACGGAATGCAGGATAAAGCAAAGATAGATCAAAGCGAATGGAGGGAAAAAGAAATCGATAATGCCCGGCTTCAGCTTTTGAAGAGTATCAATCTCCAGGTAAGGGAAGCAGTCCAGAATTATCTTTCTACTTTGGAAAAAATGGATGTAACAGCAAAAAGAAAAGAAAGCACCGATGAATACTTCCGTATAATCTCGAAAAAGTATGAAAACGGAATGTCCCCTCTTATTGAGTACCTCGATGCAAAAACAGCGTTGTTTCAGTCCCGCGTCAATTTTATAAACACCGGGTATGATCTGCTTACCGCTGATGCATATGTGGAAAGAATAACTGCTTCATATCCTTTAGAAAAACTTTTAACGAAATAAATTTCTGGTGGAAGAATGATAAACAGGAAAATAATTATCCCGGTAATTCTGTTTTTGATTGCCGCATGCAATCAGGAGTCAAAAAATGAGAGTGAAATACCCGTAATAAAAGTGGAGACAACAACTGTCGGTATGAAATCAGTTAAAATACCGGTTAACGTTTCGGGGAAAATAAAATCATCGAA
>Ga0172368_10005272_pt1 | contig 14527 bp, 13 predicted proteins | sample Lak11m_FD_114540 | JGI IMG/M metagenome (GOLD analysis project Ga0172368, IMG submission 114540) | Freshwater microbial communities from Kabuno Bay, South-Kivu, Congo - kab_022012_11m | ecosystem: Environmental > Aquatic > Freshwater > Lake | place: Democratic Republic of the Congo: South-Kivu...
AGACCAAAAGGCTCATTCCATTGAATTGGATTTAAAAACCCAACAGCATTACCATATAGTTCATTTTTTTCCTTATCTGAAACTTCTCCAATAAGTTTGATATTGTTTCCATCAATAAACTGTTTACATTCTAAATAGTACTGATAATCCGCACCCTCGAGTTTATCAACTGCCCCAGCAACTATTAACTTTACTCCTGCTTTATGTGCTGCCAGTATTGCTTCACGAGTTCCTTTATCTGGATTAAATTTTCCCAGCCAAAGAAAATAATCATGAGGGGTTGGATTAAAAGTATAAAGATCAGTATCAACACCGTTATATACTGTTTCAATCCAATTCATATGCTCACTTCCCTGCCTTTGTGAGTTTGAGATGGAGATATAGTTTAAATCATGATACTTTTTAAATACTTCTGTGTTCCCTCTCCATGTTTTATTGAACTCATAGGGAAAATGGAGTGTAAAAACAACTTTTTGTTTAAAAGGCTGACATAAAGGAAGGGCCATAAAATCGCTACCTTGATTTAAATGCATATGGATTATGTCATATTCTTCTTGATGGTCAAACGCGTCGGTAATGTTGAGTAGGGGATACATAACGTTCCACCAAGGAACACCGTCTCTAAAAAGCGGGCGTGGATAGACTGAAACAAGTTTCGCTTTTGTTTTTGTTGTACCGCAAGCATACAGAGTTACATCGTGACCATTTTTTACTAATCCCTCAGTTAAATAGTGCACGATTCGTTCTGTTCCGCCATATTTTGGTGGTGGAATATTTTCCCATAAAGGTCCAATTTGAAGAATTTTCATAAACTTTTATTCATTTGAATAATTTGTTCATATACTGCTTCATATTTATCAACCATTGTTTCAACCGTAAAGTTTTTTTCAACATGTGTTCTGCACGTTTCTCTTATAGTTACGTATTCGTTTTTTGTCATTGCATAGATGCGTTCAACAGCTTCACATAAACCTTCAAAACCGGTTTTTTTTATAATCCAGTTTCCGCGAATATCATCATCTGACGGATTGACGATAAAACCTGTTTCACCATCTTTAATTAATTCAGGTAATGATCCCATCGCGAATGCAACAACTGGGGTACCGGTAGCCATCGCTTCGATAGATACAATGCCAAAGGGTTCATCCCACCTTAATGGGAAAAGAAATAGTTTTGAATTTCCAAAAAAAGTACTTTTTGATTTTATATCCTTGATTTCGTTTTGCCACGCGACATATTCATTGTTTAACAATGGTTTAATCTTGAGGTTATAATATTCTTTATCTCCCTCATCAACATAACCGGCAAGTTGTATTTTTTTCTTTAATTGAATTGCAGTTTTTAACGCAGTATCAATGCCTTTTGTTGTGTTGACTCTTCCTAACCAAGTCATATCATTAGATCCGTTTCTATTAAATTCAAATTGAGACAAATGTATTCCGTGATAAATGGTATTAATATAATTAAGTTGTGGAATTCTCTTTCTTTGATCATTGGATATGGAAATATACGGTTTATTGGCATATTGCAGAAGTGCATCCTTCGTTGATTTTGTGATGCCGTAAGAAGAAAAAAGATCTTTTACATTATCCGCGTATGCACCATGAAGAGTAAAGAGGATTGGTTTAGTGACAAAATCGGAAAAGAAAAGAGACAACATCAAATCACTTCCATTGTCGTGTATAACATCATATTTTGTTGAAGCATTCTTATAGAAATGATTGAGGTGATTCAATATGTAAAAAGGGTTTAATTTATTATTAAGATGATTACCAAGAGCTTTTTTATAAAAATAATCCAGTTGTGCAGATGTTGTTGAATCACCGGTTGCATATAAAGTCACGTTATGTCCTTTTTTAACAAGTCCTTCAACTAAATTTGTTACAAATAGTTCTATTCCACCGTAACCTTGAGGGGGTGTTGATATCCACGGAGGAGCTGTCACTGCAATTTTCATAGATTTAATTTACTATCTTTAATATTTTTTGGTATATTCCACTGTATTCGTTTATCATATGCTCTAAAGTAAAGTTTTTTTCTACATGTGCACGACATGCCCGTCTCATTTCCCAGTATTTGTCATGAGGCATGGTATAAATTTTTTCAACCGCCTCACACAACCCTTCAATACCTGTTTTTTTTATAATCCAATTTCCACGAATATCATCATCTGACGGATTGACGATAAAACCTGTTTCACCATCTTTAACAATCTCAGGGATAGATCCGCGTGCAAAAGTAACAATAGGAGTACCACACGCCATTGATTCGATGAGTGTCAGTCCAAATGGTTCGTCCCATTTGAGAGGAAAAAGAAATAGTTTACTACTTTGATACTCCTTTATGAGATTTGACTGAGTGACATTGAAATCAAAGTTAATGCGAACGATCTGGTTTATCATATCGCGTTTTTTTAAAACTTCATTTTGAAGCCAACTGATGTATTCATCTTTAATGATTGGAAATATTTTTGTTGATTTTTTTAGCTTTTTAGTTATATGCAGTACCATATCCAACCCTTTTTCAGGCACCGCTCTACCGGCCCAGATAATCTGATTTCCTCCAGTTTGATTAAATATATACTTATCTATATTTATTCCGTGATAAATGGTTTTTATATAAGGAATATAAGGAATTCCCCTTTTTTGAAAGTTGCTAATACTTATAAAATGAACATTTTTAAAACCACTTTCTTTATAAATGGGAAATAACTTTTTTTGAAATGGTTCTATTGTAGTAGGGTTGTGCATGGTTATCACTACAGGTTTCCGAATAAAATGTAAAAAGGGCAATAAATATTCTCCATTTCCCAAATTTACATGAAAAATATCGAAGTTATTTTGTAAAGATACTGCCTTAGATATCAATGAAAGTTCAAAAAACGGATGATATGTATTTCCAATACTTTTTTCTTCAATAGATGAACGATATAAGACACTTTTTTTTCGACAAGGTATTTGTGAATTTCCAGAGCAAAAACTCGTAACGAGAAGATTTTTTTTTTGATATTTATATAAACCCTGTATTAAATTGTATGCAAAAATTTCTGTCCCTTTTTTGGTAAAAGGGCCAATTTTAGTATAATTGGAATTAATTATTCCTAATCGAATTTTTTGCATAAAGGATTCAAAATATGTTGATACACTATTTCAAATTTATCACATTTTATGTTAAATAGTATACATAAATTGTATATAATAATTACAGTATTTAATATTTAATTTGAAGATGAATACAAAACCCATAATTGTTTTGATAAATGGCTCCATTGCTTCAGGTAAGACCTCAGTTGCTTTAAAGTTAGCGCAATCTTGTAATAGAGGTGTTCACTTGGACGTCGATATCATAAGAAACTTTATTAAAGGGGGATTTATTGAGGAGGATGAGTTATTTAAACTTGGAGATACAGTTTCCGCAAGGTTTCCTCTAAAAATGTTGGCAGTAGAAATCGTGACAGCAATGGTTAATAAATATATCCGAGCAGGTTTTAGTGTATTTATCAGCGACCCAATATATCTTAAAGAGTTAGAAAAAACATATAGAGACGCATTCAACAAAATAGAAACCGTAAACAAATTTTATTTTTACTTAGACGCTGATTTCAAAAGTTTATTAGAAAGAGTTAGAGCAAGAAGTTCACCTGAGAATGAATCTGATTCTAAAATTGCGCATTATAATAATCTTTTTAATTTATTTGATAAGTCCAAATGGATAGTTGTAGCTACTACTGGATTAACTCAAAATGAGGTAATGAATAAAATTCAAAACATTCTTAATACTCAATCGTAAAGTGTTTTTTCAATAAAATTTGTTGCCCATCTATAAATATTATTTTCTTTTAATTCAGCTCTCATTTTGATATTTCTTTCTTTTTTTTCTTGTTCAGTCATGCTGAGTGCTTGATAAATGGCATCAGCGCCTTGTTCAATATTATACGGATTAATAAGAATACCTTTTCGAAGATCATTTGCAGCGCCTGCGAATTTCGAAAGCACAATCATTCCTTTTTTTTCTTCACAAGAAAGTACATATTCTTTTGCTACCAAATTTAATCCGTCATCCAGTGGAGTTACTAAACAAATATCTGCATTTTTGTAAAAAGAGATTACTTTATTTCGCGAAATACTTTCAGTATTTACATGTATTGGATACCATTCATTTCGAGAATATTTCCAGTTTATTTTTTCACATAAATCAGTAACTAATTTTGCGTAATTACGATAAGCGGGAATATGCGTACGTGAAAGTGGCATTATTCCGTAGTACATAAATTTTTGTTGGAATTGAGGATATTTTTCCAGAAAACGGTCAATCATTTTAAACCGTTCCAATAATCCTTTTGTATAGTCAAGTCGATCTACTCCAACCGCCAGATATTTAATACTAACTCCGAATGTTTTATTAAGATTTTTTTTTAGGGTTATTTTTGCATCTTGTTTAATTTCAAGAATCTCCTGGTAATCAATTCCTGCAGCGAGGGGTTCAACTTTTGTAACATGTTCTTTATACGTTATTTGGGATTGATCAAGTTCAACTTGAGCCTCTATCATTCTCTGGATACATTGAAAAAAATTCTGAGCATGATATCCTCGATGAAAGCCAATAAAATTCGACCCTAGTAATCCGGTTAAAATTTCTTTTGCCCAAGGATTTACACGGAAAATTTCAAATGTAGGCCAAGGAATATGCCAGAAAGTTCCTATTTTTATGTCTTTCCCTGAGTCGCGAAGCATCTTAGGAACGAGTGCTAAATGATAGTCATTTACCCAGACAAAAGCTGGTTTATGATCTAGTTCTTCAAGAATAGCATTTGCAAATTTTTGATTAACTTGCTGATAATAGCTCCACCATACTGCATTAAACTCGGGTTTGACAAAAACAGCATGTGATAATGGCCACAAAGTCTGGTTTGAAAAACCATAGTAAAAATTTTCCAATTCTTTTTTAGAAAGAAATACTCGTTTAAGAAGATATGTTTTAGTTATAGGAGGCATAACAACCACATTATGTTTATCAACTACATATTTGTCAGCATTTCCTGAACCATGGGCAATATAAACTGCATTTGATGCCTGAGCGACGAGATTGAGAAGGGTGTGAACTCCACCTGCTGTTTTTGAAACTTTTATTCCAGTTGAGGTTTTTGTATGAATATACGGTTCGCGGTTTGTGACAATGTAAAAAGAACGGTTTTTGAGATTTTTTTTAATAAATTTATGGAAATTTTCAATATTAGTCATATTGTGTTATTTAGTTCTAAACTATACTAATTATATCCTGTTTAAGACAAAAATTCAATAATACTCCTTGGGCCAATGGCTTTAGGAAAAGCTAAATCTCCAATAATATATTTGTTTTTAAAAGAAGATAATTGTTTTTTTATTACATTTAAATTAATTCCTGCAAAAGAAGTTTTATGAGCATCTATAAGGTATGATGTTAACCGTGATCCTCCTACCAGTAAAAACGTTTTTTTTATTTCAGGCGAATAGGTATGTAAACCTGCCTCTAAATCAGGCAAGCTATCTCCGATAATAAGAATTTCAGAAATGTTTATTTTATTGACAATATGTTCTATTACTTCGTATTTTCCTTTTTTAGGGGTAATATAGAGAGTATATAGTTGTTTTTCCGGATCACTATCATTGGTAAGAAAAAAATTATTCTTTTGACTTTTTATTTTCTGTGTGAATTGAATAAGTTCGTGAAGAGATCGGAAATATAATTGAATACGATAATCAGGGGGAAATACATCGGTAACATGCTGGTAATAATTATGTGTTGATTCAATAGGAGATAGGCGAAAGGGGAGATTGAATGAATGAAGAATTGAGATTGTCTTTTCTCTCCAAACTGCAAGAGAAGGAAAATGAGCAGGATAGAAATCCGTATCCTCTCTATATCCTCCTTCATTTTGTAAAACGGATATTTTTGCACCGGATGAAGAAATAATTATCGGGAGATCTAAAAAATTAATCGGATAGAAATCTTCCGGTTTGATATAAAATCGTCTTCCATCTCTTCCCATACCTATTTGCGGAGCCGGTCGTTTGAAATGATAATATTGTTTTGACAGCATATATTGTTTTGAGCTCATACACATTTCTTCAGTGCGGGAAGTATTGAGTATGCAGCAATAACCGGCTTTTTTAAGCAGTGCCATAGCCTGATTGGTGAGTCTGGAATCAAGCAAATCTTTTTCCTCTGTTTCCCATGGATTAGCTGTCAGCGTATGATCAACATCAATGAAAGCAAGTTTATTTGCAGGGGATTGTTGTTGTATGTTTTGAAAGATATTTGATGATGCCATATACATTTAATTGTAATTACTTATTATAATAAATATACTGAACGTTGTACGTTATACGTTGCACGATGTTTAATATATGGATTTAATATTGCAATTAAGACAAAATATTCTGGGACAGGCACTTATTGTTCAACCTCCTCGTTTACGGCCTGATTTATATCAATTTCTTGGATTAACGAAAGCGGAACGACTTAATGTATTAATAAATAAAGTCATTGGCGGACAAACTTCAGTTAAAAGAAAAAAAATATTTGAATACATCATAGATTTTTGGGAACGTTCGACGATAGAGATAGGATATAAAGAACCAAGTTTTAAAGGCCTTAATCTTGCTAAGCGTCCTTTTCTGACTCCAACTGGGTCAAACGACAGTAGCTCGTTCACATTTGGCGAACAGTATCGTTGGGATACCTATTTTCAAAATAAAGGGCTTATATTAGCAGGTGGACTTGATTTAGCGTTTGGACAAATCATGAATCTAATAGATGTTTTTCAGGAATTTAAACGTATTCCAAATGCGTTATCTACACCTTTTTTATCGCGTCCTCAACCTCCATTTGAAATGGCTATGATAATGGATTTACTCAAAAGTGGATTTCAGCATAATGAAGAAATCAAATTAGCTGTTAATACTGTTGAGGAAGAAATGGTAACAGAGTGGTTTGATTATGGGACGGGAAAACAAAATTCCCGGCAATCGAAAGAACTGGTCGAAAAATATGGGCTTTTAACACGATACGAACCTCATTCAAATCCTTTTATTGTAGGTTGTGAAGATGGAAAAGACCATAATTGGATAACCGCAACATATAGCTCTGAGCATTTACCAATTCAATTAAACGCAATTTTATATGGGGTTATTTCATTTCTTTTTGAGTATTATTCATCTTCATATTGGGGAAATGACGCATCAAAAGCTGAGGTATATAGTAACTACAAAAAAAAGATGTACCTTGATTTTCAAAACGTTTTCTGGTGTGAAGAAGGAAAGTGGCAAGGATTTCGAAATTATTCATTGTTACCTGGGAAAGAAGGTCATATACTGTATGGAGATTTGTCTTCGGAAATTTTTCCATTATTTTTTAATCTTGCAACAACTTCTCAAGCAGAAATAATTAAAGATAATCTTAACAAGTATTATGAAGGCGATATCGGACTTGCATCGACAAGTATACAGTTACGAGATGGGGGAAGTATTCCTGAAACACCGAGAGGCCAATGGAAGTTTCAATGGGAATATCCAAATTGTTGGCCTCCCCTTATGCTCATTGCCATTGAAGGACTGAAAAACTATGGTTATAAACAGGAAGCGTTACAATATGAGAAAAATTGGACAATATATGTTGAAGAGGAGTTTGATAAAATATCGGGTTTTGCAGAAAAACATCCTTACTCAAGAAAAATAAAAGTTGAACCTGGGTTTTATGGAACAATGAAGGGATTTGGATGGACAATAGGCGTATATCTTCAGTTTTTACACGATCTCTCACAAGAGGGATTGTTAGATTAAATTCCCAATACTAATTTTGCTGCTCCTAATATGTTGCTGTGTTCAATTTTGATAAAACGTACAGAACCTTGAGGAATTCCAAACAAAGCAAGATATTCCTCTACCATCGCTTTATAATTCCAAGCGGTCCAAAATACCGTCCCCTCCATAATAAATGAGAGCTGTTTTTGTTTCAGGTGATAGTATATGCCGGCAATTTGACAGGCGGCAAGTGAAGCGGAACGTCTAAAGAGGAGTTGGGCAATTTGCGCAGACCGAGAGGTATTACTACATGCAAGGTCATGCAGCTGTGAAGATGAAAATAGGGGGGGAGTTGAAAGACCATGTTGTGCTGCAATAAGGTTATAGTGTTCGAAGAGATACTTACCGGACACTTCTTTTTCGAAAAGCTGTACTTTGGGATTACTCGACTGAGCGTCAATCTGTTTTCCTGTTTCTGTTTGAGGAAGTTTGTTGAAGTTACCTGATTCAAGATTGACAAGATGTTTTCCATCATAAATACCAAAATTCATACCTGTTCCGATAACTCCTCCCGCAAGGACAGTATTTGTATTGTTCATTCCTGCAAGAAGAAGACAGATGGTGTCATTTGCGAGAGTAACTATAATCGTTTTACCCGATTGTTTCTTGATATAGTGAGTAAGTTCTTCTCCGACATTTTTGCCAATAAGGCCGGTGAAGGTGTGTCCTTTTGTCCCTTTGATAAGGCATCCGTCAATGATATTGTTTTTGACCACTGGTTGTGTGGGATAGGTAAAATTTATCGCAATGTACTTAACAGAAGGGTTGATGTGGGAATAAATAAATCGTAAGAATACTTCTTTATCGGTAAAAAGAGGAACATGGGATTTTTCTAGATTCAGGATGGATATTTGTTCCCCTGCTTGCTTAATAATGGCTTTTTCGAATACAGATCCGCCGGCAATCATTGATTGGAATGATTGATCATCTTGGAATAGTTTACAAGGAATAGGGTAGAGGAGACGAGATAGGGGTATGGTTTTTTGAAATGAATAAACTATTTCCCGCAGTTGAGATAAAGAATAAAGAAAAAATGAATTATTCATTATGTATAATAATACTAAAGATAATATTTCATTCAAATGTTCTTGTAATAGATTGATGTCTTTGCTATGATAATGTTTTGAGTAATTAATACATACAAATTTTGATTTTTCATGAAACAGGATTTGACTCGTGCAAACAAAATGATGGAGGAGCTTCGAAACAAAGATAAACGCATTACTCCTATTACGAGGGATGATTTCCCCTTATTTTCTTCTTTTTTTAAGAAAGAGAAACACACCTATGGCAACTCTTGGACATATGTAACGCAGGGAATGTATGGGATTGGTCCCGAAGGACTTGGTTATAAATATTATGATGGAAGGAATCTTTCTGCAGTCTGTGTTTATCCAAAGGTTGAACATCCTGACATCAATGTTTTTTATTGGGTACGCCCGATGGGTAAAGGAATAATGGATGTAATTGCTTCATTTGCGGGCCAGATGCTCTCTGAACAGCATATGCCGACGTATGCGAAAAAAATATTTCCTGAACAATTTACCTATCTGAAAAAAAAAGGTTTTTCCGATACGTCTGATTTCCCTTGGCACTCAATCTGTCCTTCAGAAGATGATACCTATCCGGAAATAATTATAGATGTTTTAGAAAGTTTATCTTTAGCCCAAAAAGCAAAACATAGTACGAAATTGAAGAGAGCATATCGATATTACAATCATTATTTACTTAAAGAAGATATTCTGATGAAGAACCTTAAAGACTATAGTAAACAAGCTAAAGAGATAGTAAATACGTTCTTTAAAAAAATAAAAACCTATAATAACACCAATATTTCACAAGAGACTGACTATAATAATTTGCTTCGTTTAGATTCTCAAACAAATAATAATTTTGGTGAAATAATTCTTATTAACGATATATTTGCGGGATTCTATAGCGCAGAAAAACAAGATTCTAACCATATTTCATTATATGCAACAATAACATTAAGAGAACTATCTAATCATCTTCCGGAATTTATCTATTTTCATTTATTACATCAAATGAAACAAAAACGTATTCAATATTTAAATTTAGGAGGTTCTGAAACTAAAAAGCTTAATGAGTTTAAAAATAAATTTAATGCGGTTCAAACTATAAAAATGTATTGGGCTGCTTTTAAGTAGGGATAACTTACTTAACTTCGGGTAATAAACTCCAAATTAAATCAAAGATAAACTTAGTATGTTCGTAAACATTATTGTTTTGGATTACTATCCCTATTGGCTCTGCGCCTTCTACAGTAATGATTGAAATTGTGTTATGAAAAATCATATAGTCAAAGAAAATATCCTGATTCCATGAGTCAGGGAAGAATTTATATTGATAATAATGAGGTTTAACTTTTTGTATATATTTTTTTGAGAAAGGTGAATTTTCAATTATTTCCCGCATTTTAAGATTGCCCTTAAGAATAGTTTTCGGAAATACCTCGGGATTATCAGGAAATAACTTGAAAATTTGTTTTATATTGACGAATGAGCGGATTTCGGTAGCTTTTAACGCCTCTTGATAGATAGTATTTACTGCTTTCCCCCCTTTATAGTAACGAACATCAACGCGATCTCTGCCTGTTTTTCGTAGTAAACTTGTTTTTAAATCCCGCAACATAGCTGGAAGTTTATCTTTCATATATGTAATTTCCTTTTCTTTTTGTTCGATAAGATACTGAATATGTGTTGGTTCTTCCGCCATAATTTTCCTTCTTGCACCGTGCATTGTTTGAACAATCAGACCCTTTTCAATAAGACCTTCTACATTAAAATGAGTCGTGATTCGTTTCATACGAAGAAATTCGGAAAGTTCTTTAACAGTTGTTGGTCCTGCTTGAAGAAGTCCTTGATATATCTCTCCTTCAATTTTTGTTAACCCTAGTGATATTAGGTAATCCGTGATTTTTTTCATAGATATGTATTAGGTATGTATAATCAGATCGTTCTATCACTCTATATTATTTAACAATATGTTGTTAACAGGTAACTGTCAATATTATACAACACAATAAAAGATAATTATTATCCATATTTTACTGCATTATCGGCATATGTCAATTTACAATGTTATTGTTAAGCGACATTGTTGTAAGACCAGTACAACAAATACCTTGACATTTATTCGTTGTTTGTTTATACTTCTTAAGCAATGATAAACAATCTATCAAAAGCTTATCAGGACAGCCTAAAAATAATCTATGCGTATATCTCGGAGAGTGAGTTTTTGAAAGCAGAATCAGAACTACTTAAAATCATTAAAAAAATAATTGATACGAAATCTTATAAATTACCCGAAGTAATATCATTTGTTAACCTTATCTATACTGATTTTAATTCCAACTATTTTAAGTGGCTGACTCAGTCAGGTGCTCGAATAAGGGTTCAACTAGCTGATCTTTATACAAAAGAACATAACAATTACCTTATAGGGAATTGTTCAGATCCTGCCGCAATGGATGATTTGCTGTATGAAATGCTGCATTATGATGTGAACGCTAACTCTGATGTTGAGCATCATTATACTTATTATGTTACGCGAATGAAAAAGCAGAGTGAAAAAATACCAAGAACTTCATTGATACATCAATCGTCAATCCTTCTTTTTTTCTTATCTTCAATGATAAGATTTCGTAGGTAAGTGGATTTCGTCATTCCAAATTCATGAGACATGTGATTCAGGTAGTTAAGGAGGGATGGGGAGATAAAAAAATTAAACCGTTTATCTGCCAGGAGTTGGGCCTTCTTAAGAAGGGTATGCAAAACCGTCCTGAGATTTTCTTTGTCATATGGACCGGACAGGAATTTTTCCTCAAAAATACTGTTTATAAATTCCGGGACAAAGTCATGGTGATACAGAGCAATGGTTGGTTTATTGAATTCAAGAGATTTGCTGATTTGAAAGCCTGTCGAAGAATTTGGATGGGAGCAATCAAATATGTTGATATCGGATTCTTTCAGTAACTTGATCATTTTTTGATAGGGTACTGGTTTTTTTGATGAAAGTAAGTTTTTATAGCCATAATCATCAAGCGTCGCATTGATTATCTGATGGTAGGGAGTCAATTTACTTTGGTCATTTTGAGGTGCAAAAAAATATACCCTCATATTATGATTGTAACAAATGCGAAAAGGAAATCAATAGTGTTTCATAATTACACTTATTTTTACACCTTTTATACTCTTTGCCTTTTGCACCTACGAGGTGCAACGTGGAGCGAGAAGACGGGCTAAAAAATAGCTATTTTTTCAATTCTCAAACGCTCTTTGATCTGATCAAATATGATTGGAATTTGTACCATTTCTTCATGGGTAAAATCTCTGAGGACATAATCTATACCTGGTATCCGATTTTCTACAATTCTATTGTCTACACCGATTCGTATACGTAAAAAATCCATTGTGTGAAGATGGTTTTGAATCGATTCGATGCCGTTGTGGAGCTTTGGACCATATCCTTTGACAATGCGGAATTTGCCAAAAGGAATATCGAGGTCGTCGTGAACGACTATAAGGTTGTTGGCGATTAGCGATTGGTTGTTGGTTCCTGGTTGTTGGTTCCTGGTTGTTGGTTCCTGGTTGTTGGTTGTAAGATATGTATTAACAAGTTTTTTAACAGCTACGCCGGATTTGTTCATATAGGTTGTTGGTTTGGCAAGGACGATGTCAATGGTTGCTTGTTGTTGGTTGTTGGTTGCTGGTTTGTTAAGAAATACTTGATAAAGATAAGAATGAGTATATGTATTTGGTTTCTGACTAACAACTGACAACTGACAACCATGAACTAAATAGTCTATAAACATAAATCCCACATTATGACGGTTGTTTTTATATTTTTCTCCTTTATTCCCCAAACCAACAATAAGTTGCATAACAATATTTGTCATCCTGAACTAGTTTACCCAGTAAGGGTTTCAGGATCCTTAATTTAACAAAGATGCTGAAATAAATTCAGCATGACACGACATAGTATATTATACTTGCAATAAATAAATATATATACGTATACTTATACTATGGCAAAATATGTACCGGATGTTATTTCTCATCGATGGGTTATTATATCTTCTGGTAGATTGGCGCGGCCTGAAACATCTTCTGATAAAAACAAGAAACGAAAAAAAACATGTCCTTTTTGCACAGGGAATGAACATATGTCCGCTCCCGAAGTGCTCCGCTATGGAAAAGGAGATCCTGGTAAACCGGGTTGGGAGGTGCGCGTTATTCCCAATAAGTTTCCTATTACCGATTATCATGAAGTGATTGTCCATTCTCCTGACTGCGAACACGATCTTGAAGAACTTCCTCTTTCACAGACAAAGATGGTCCTTCGTGCATATCGAGCGCGTTTCAATTTTTATCGTAACAAAGGGCAAGTTCTTATTTTTGCCAATCATGGAGAGCATGCTGGAGCCTCACTTAAACATCCTCACTCGCAACTTGTGGTGATTCCTGAACAAATCAATCTTGATGCCCTCACAAAAGAGCCGCTTAATAATCTTGTTGAGGAAAATACCTATTTCAATACGTATTGTCCGGATTTCTCTCAATGGCCCTATGAAGTATGGGTAGCTCCCAAAAAAGATAATGGTAAGTTTGGCGATTTGGATGATGTGGAACTTGATGATTTTGCCGGAATCATCCACAAAATCACAAAACAACTCCGCAAGATATTTGATCAGCACAAAATAAGCAGCATGCCGTTTGGATACAACTATTATATTTATCCGCACTACACCTGGTATCTCCGTATTATTCCCCGATTTGTCCATCGAGCAGGTTTTGAGCTGGGGACCGGACTCAACGTGAATATAGTTGATCCAACAGATGCTGCTTTAGAACTGCGAGGGGTTGAGAGCAGAATGATAAACCTTCTTACCAGGTTGAAGAAAAAGTAGGTAAATTACTTGACAACCAACTGTTTTTCTTCTCCGACAATATCCTTTTGTCCTTTTTCAGAAAGAATAATACGATAAAACAAAGTGTGTGAAAGGTCTAAGTTTGTGAGGGTAAGTTGATGAATGGTTTTAGGCTCTATGGAAATCTGTTTTACTGTTTTTATTCCGGTTGTTTTATCGGTAAATTCAACAGAAGACATAAAAGGAGTTACGGTTTTGAAATAGAAAAACAAATACCTTTTGTTGTCATCAGATGTTGTTGTCACTGAAGAGACAATATCGCTCGCGCGTGTTGTACTGGAATAATTGCGAGAAATAGAGCCTATGTTTAAAAGAACCGCAAGAGAAAGGACTGCGAATGTTGAGAGGAGAAAGAGTGTTTTTGGTGCGGGAAGCAAATGAGTGATCGGTTCAAATGCATTTTTTTGAGCCCGAATTTTTTTATATTTTAGTAAGTCATCCGGATAAATAAATATTCCCGCACACGTTGGACAGGTAAGAAGAAGTGCTTTAGATGTTGATATGTCATTATCTGCGGGAGCAACAAGAGGGGATTGATCTTTTGGACACGTTTTTTGTTGGCCTAGTACATAATTTCCCTGTGTATCCTCTGCTAATTTTCGGGCTGAAACAGGCGATATATTGTCAATGGTACCTTTATCAAAAAAGCTTGAACCGCAGGTAGGGCAATGCAGAACAATCTGATTATCGATATTTTGAACTTGCATTTCCTGCGAGCAGTTTGGGCATTTCATAG
>Ga0172368_10005275_pt1 | contig 14520 bp, 14 predicted proteins | sample Lak11m_FD_114540 | JGI IMG/M metagenome (GOLD analysis project Ga0172368, IMG submission 114540) | Freshwater microbial communities from Kabuno Bay, South-Kivu, Congo - kab_022012_11m | ecosystem: Environmental > Aquatic > Freshwater > Lake | place: Democratic Republic of the Congo: South-Kivu...
CACCCCTTGCGGCAGTCTCGATCCGTCAAAGCCCCCCCAGGCTTGCCCGGGGCGCTCGGCATGGCAGGCAGCGATCCGCTTGTCGGGATTCGGCGAATCCGCACTGCAACTGTATCAACTTGAGACAGATGATGCACGATGGGACGGGCACTGTATCACCCTGGCGCAGGCGCGGCCGGCATGTCGCGCCAAACCAACATGCGCACGTGCGCAGCGACGGAGACAGTCACTTGCGCGCCGGGCGCGACCGTCAGCTCTTCACCGTCCAGGACCATCAGATCGGGCGCGTCCCCGTTGCGCCACGAAAAGTACGTGTGTTCGCCGTATTGCATATGCGGGCTGTCGTGGAGATACCCGCGCAGGATGCCCAGCATGGCCGTCTGCGAGGCCAGTGGCCCGAACGCCGACAACGCCGTGTGAAAGCCAGTGGCCGCCACGGATCGCACGCCGGGGAAAGGCCGCACGAGGCCGAAGAAACCAGGCAGCGGACTCAGCACGCCGGCCGTGACGACGGGAATGGTCATGGGACCGGGACGCAGATCGAAGGGACCGGCAATGGGCGCAAAACGTGCGGCAGGCAGTCTCAACAAAGCGAGACGACTCATGGTTTCCGCGATGCCCGCCCCACCTTGCGTCAACCCTTGGCGGTAGTCGGCGTGCAAGCGCGCCACAGCACCGAGGCTGCACGTCACACCGACGCGGTCGGGTTGCCCTTGGACCTGAAGACGCAGCACGGGCATTCGCTGCAAACGCCGCACCCCGCGCGTCCAGGCATGCAAGATGCGCTGCGCGAGTTGGGCCGGACGCCGGCTGCCCACCAGAGCCGAGGCAACGGTGTTCACGCGGCCCACAGGCAGCACGAGAATCGGCGGCACCAGATCGAGCGCCTGCGCTTCATCGAAACGAGTCAGGAGGTTCTGCAGGGTGCCATCGCCTCCCGCAAGCACGAGCAGTTCCGTGCCGGCAGCGCGCAGCGTCTCCACGAGCGCGGCCGTATCTGCGGGCCGATCCGAAAGAAACAGGCGCAGGCGCGGCGAGGCACTGGCCAACACGTGGGCCAGATCGACCGCGGCATCGCGGCCGGCGGCGGGGTTGATGAGGCCGACCAGCATGGCGCACGCTCCGCTGCGGCCGGAGCGCAAAGGATCGCGCAGCCGCTTGCGTCGTCTAACCAAAGGCGAGCTCGGGTGTCAACCGCTGGATCCCGCCCCGTGCAAGCTTGGACAGAGAGCGGTGGACGATCTGCCGCAGCCCTCCTAGACTCGCGGCAAGACGGGGGAACTGGTGGCGGATTTCAGTCGCGATACAGAGGGCCTCGACTTCCTGAGCGATGCCGGCCAAGGCGCGCACCCATCGGCGGCGACGCTGCTGGAACAGGCACGCACAGAGATGCTGGACTGGGCCAGTGCCGCATTGATCAACCGCCGTCCGGACTTGAAGATCTATCGGGGCAAGAAGGGGTTGCGCACCGCGCGCCAGGACCTGGACTTGCATATCAAGCACTTGCACGCCTCGTTTCTGGGCGGTGCGTCACAGGACGCGGCCAGCTACCGGCGCTGGTTCCTCGCATCGGCGGCGGGGCGTGGCCTGGACGCGGTCGCGATCGACGCAGGCGTGTCCATCCTGGCCGAAGCGTTGTGGCGCTGGCTGCCGCCGCACGCAGGACAAGATGCCACGACTCGACTTGCTGCGTCTTTCCCGGCAGCCAAGGTTGCCTCCGGCCTGAGCACGGGCTACAGTAACGCGCTTGTCCGGCCCCTGCCTCCTGAGGACTTCTTCCAATGAAAATCACGTGCCCCGCCTGCAACGCCAACTATCGACTGCCCGACGAGAAGATCCAGGGCAAGAACCGCATCTTCAAGATCGCCTGCAAACGGTGCGGCGTGGAGATTCGCGTACGTGGCGTCGAGACGCAGGAAGAGGTCGGACGCACGACGATGCCGTTTGCCCTCGATCTGCCGATGCCGCAGGCGACACCCGCCGTCGCGACGCCCGTCTGGTTTGCGGGAATCGACGGCAAGCAGGTGGGGCCGATGACCGAGGCCGAAGTGGCCGAGCACATCAAGGAAGGGCGCTTATCCGCACAGGATCTTGTGTGGCGCAAGGGTTTTGCCGCCTGGCTGCCGACGCGCGAGGTGCCGCCGTTCGATGAGATGGTCGCGGATACCGCGGCCGCGGGTGCCAGCAAGCCCGAAAAGAGGGCGCCGCGACGGGCGCAGACGCTGGAACTCTCTGCCGCGATGATCGAATTGCTGGTCAAGCTGGACGGTCAAAGCGACGCGTCGAGCGAGCCGCCGGCGCAGCCTGTGGTCATCGAACCGCCGCAACTGCCGGCGTTCGAGGACGAAGTTGCCACGACCTTGCTCGCGCAACCGGCGGTGGATCGTCAACCTGCCGCGGTCGCGGCGAAGGCAAAAGTCGAGCGCAGCGAATCCGCGGCCGCGCCGGCCAAGACGGTGGCAGAAACAGCTGCGCAGGCCGCCGCGGAACCGGCGATCGACACGACGCTCATCATGGACGTCGTCGCGCCAAAGCCGACGGTGACGGCCGACATCGCGCCGGTGCTGCCGCCCAAGAGCGTCAGCGGCACGCATCCCAAGTCTGTGGATGCAAAGACTTCGCGCCCGTCACAGCCGGCCATCCGCATCAGCGTTCCCGAGGAAACGGGAGCCGCGCGCAAAGCGGCCGACGTTGCCGCCACGGCCGCGCGCCCGGCATCCAGCGCGGTTCCGCTCAAGCCGGCGTCGACGGCCGTGCGCCCGTTGTCCACGGCGACCAAGGCGGTCACTTCACCGGCCGAGCGTGCAGCGGCGGAGCGCAAGGCAGCGACGGCCTCTGGCGCAAAACCTATAGAAAGCAAGGGCAATCGCATGTACGCACTCATGGCCGGCGGCATCGTGTTGCTCGGCGTGGCCGTGGCTGCGATCGTGATGCTGGGCAAGTCGACCCCACCCGCGCCAGATGCGGAACCGGCAGCCGTGGCTGCTGCGGCCTTGCCCGCTCCCGCTCCCGCCGCTGCGGCGCCCGTTCCAGAGGTCGTGCCGACTCCGGCTCCGGTGGCACCCGCAGTTGCGGTCGCTCCAGACGCTGGGCCGGACAGTGCTCCTGCCGTGACAGAGCCTGCCCTGCCGGTGCCAGTTGCGCCCGAGGCCGTGGCCGTGGCGCCCGCCGCCCAGGCCGACAAGGTCGCCAAGCCCGAAGCGGACGCCGCAGTGGCAAAGGCCGCGACGGCAGCAGCAAAGGCGGCAGAAGCAAAGACCAATGCGGAGGCAGAGGCCAAAGCGGAGGCAGCCAAGGCGCAAGCCAGGGAAAAGGCAAAGGAACAGGCGGATGCGCACGCGGACGCCAAGCAGAAGGCGCAGGCCAAGGCGCAGTCTGAGGCGCAAGCGAAGGAACAGGCCAAGCAAGAGGCTGCCGACCGGGCGGAGGCCAAACGCAAAGCCAAGGAAGAGGCGGCACAGTCCAAGCTCGATGCCAAGCAAAAGGCCAAGGATGAAGCAGCGGCCAAGGCAAGGGCGGACGCGGACGCCAAGCAGAGGGCCAAGGAAGAGGCAGCCGCCAAGGCCGCGGCCAAGCCGGCCAAGGGCGCCGGCGAAGATGATGAGCTGGATCGCATTCTTGCCGCTCAGAAGGCCAAGGCCGAAGGCAAGCGGCCGGGCGCCAAGACGGAGGACGATGCCGATGCGGGTGGTGGTGCGGGTCTGAGCCAGGCCGAAGTCAACAGCGTGGCGTCGCGCGCCAACCAGAAAGTCATGAAGTGCTACATGTTGCACGGCGATGTCGACGCGGGCGAAGAGACCATCAAGGTCACGCTCTACGTCAACGGCGACGGCAGTGTCGGCGTCGCCAAGGCCACCGGCAAACATGCGAGCGACGCGGTCGGCTCCTGTGTCATCAAGGAAGTCAAGGCATTGACGTTCCCGCAGTCCTCGGGACCCGCCAAGAAGTACACCGTCAAGTATACGGTCGGCATGTGACGCAGCCCTTGCCGCCTCTGCTCTCGGTCGTGGTGCTCGCCTTCAATGAAGTGGCGAACCTCGAAGCGGCCGTACAGGAAATTGCGGATGAACTTCAGCGGCTTGCTGTCGATCACGAGTTACTTCTGGTCGATGATGGCAGCACCGACGGCACGGGAGCGCTGGCAGACGCGCTGTGCCAGCAGCTTGCCCAAACGCGTGTCATCCACCACTCGCACAATCTGGGTCTAGGTGGCGGTTATCGCACAGGATTCTCACAGGCACGTGGTCGCTTCGTCACGTTCTTTCCCGCAGATGGCCAATTCCCCGCGACCATCATCGGCCAATTCCTGCCGGACATGGACCACTGCGACATGGTGCTGGGCTACTTGCCGGAGCGGCGCAGTTCGCTGATTGCCAAAGGATTGTCGTATGTCGAACGGCTGCTCTACCGCGCCCTGTTCGGCGCGATGCCGACCTTCCAAGGCATCATGATGTTCCGGCGCAGCCTGCTGGACGACCTGCCGCTGCACTCGCAGGGTCGCGGCTGGGCCGTGCAGATGGAGCTGATCTTGAGGGCGGCGCGCGGGCCCTACCGCATCCAAAGCGTGCCGACGACGCTGCGGCCGCGCCAGTCCGGCGCGTCCAAGGTGAACAACTTGCGGACGATTGCTTCGAATTTGCGGCAGGTTATCGCTCTGAGCCGCCAGATCGCGCGGTCGTAGCGCACTTGCCGGATGCCGCCCGCCGTGCTACCTCACGATGCCGTCCCAGGAGTTTGAGATGGCCTTCTTTCCCCATCGACCCGGCAGCCTCGAAGTCATCTGCGGCTCGATGTTCAGCGGCAAGAGCGAGGAACTCATCCGCCGCCTGCGCCTGGCCCGCATCGCCCACCAGCGCGTGCAAGTCTTCAAGCCTGCTATGGATACCCGCTACTCCGACGAGGAACTGGTCAGCCATTCCGACTTCCGCATCGCCGCCACCTGCGTCAGTCATTCGGCCGAGATCCTCGATCAGACCCACGATCTGACCGACGTCATCGGCATCGACGAGGTCCAGTTCTTCGACGCCGGCGTGGTAGCGGTCTGCAACCGCTTGGCCAATCAAGGCAAACGCGTGATCGTCGCAGGCCTCGATCAGGACTATCTCGGACGGCCCTTCGAGCCGATGCCGCAACTGCTGGCAGTCGGTGAATATGTGACGAAGTTGCTGGCAGTGTGCGCGGTGTGCGGCGATCCGGCGAACCGCTCGCAACGCATCACCGGTGGACAATCCGTCATCGAATTGGGCGCTTCGGATCACTACGAGGCGCGCTGCCGACGGCACTTCGAGCCAGAGGAGGCGCGGCAACTCGAACTGTTGACCGAGCGGCGCCGTGCGCTGCAGCCGCCTCGCAAGGAAGCGCGCAACTCGCCGTCCGATCCTGCGGATGGAGCCTAGAGAAAGATAGCATTGCGACTCAGGATCGGTATCACGGCGTGCCAGAGACTTGACTCTTGGCCTCTTCTGGGGATGCTGCGGACGCCGGCCCTCGCGTGGCCGCACGGAATGCGCAACACATGAGCCTCGTCACCGAACAGCGAATCATGGACGCTTGCATCCTGATCGTGGATGACCAAGCGTACAACATTGCGCTTTTGAAGTTGATTCTCAAAGAAGCCGGCTACACCCACATCCACGCCACGACCGATCCGCGCGAGGCGCTGCCGCTGTACCTGGAGCACAAACCCGATCTCGTGCTGCTCGACCTGCAGATGCCGCACATCGACGGCTTTGGCGTGATGAAGCAACTGAGTGCGGTGGAAAAGGATTCCTATGCGCCGGTGCTGGTCCTGACGGCCGAGATGGATCCCGAGGTGCGCTATCGGGCGCTGAATTCGGGTGCGCGCGACTTCCTCAACAAACCGTTCGACAAGGTCGAGACACTGGTGCGCATTCGCAACCTGATTGAAGTCAGGATGTTGCACAATGCGGTGCGCAGCCAAAAGGAAGTGCTGGAACAGACGGTGCGCGAGCGAACAAAAGAGTTGCGCAACACGCAGTTGGAGATCATTCACCGCCTGGGGCACGCTGCGGAGTACAAGGACAACGAGACCGGCTACCACATCATCCGCATGAGCCTCTACTGCGGCGTGCTGGGCAAAGCGATCGGAATGTCGCTGAATGAACAAGAGATGCTGCTGCGCTCGAGCCCGATGCACGATGTCGGCAAGATTGGCATTCCCGATCGCATCCTTCTGAAGCCCGGCAAGTTGGATCCAGATGAATGGGCGATCATGCAGACGCATTCGGCGATCGGCGCGGACCTGCTGTCGGGGTCGTCGTCGCCGCTCATCCAGATGGCGGCGGTGATCGCCGCGGCGCACCACGAGCGCTGGGACGGCTCGGGCTATCCAAAGGGCGTCAGAGGCGAGGACATTCCATTGGTTGGCCGCATCTGCGCCGTCTGCGACGTGTTCGATGCACTGACCAGCGAGAGGCCCTACAAGAAGGCGTGGAGCGTCGAGGACTCCGTCGCGGAGATCAGGCGCGGCCAGGGTTCGCATTTCGATCCGCAGCTTGTCGATACGTTTGTCGAGTGCCTTCCGGAAGTTCTTCAGATTCGCTCTCAATACAGCGAGGATTGATCCGCATGGGCCACGCGCTCGATACGTTGCCCAAGGTCGATTTGTGCTGTCACTTCGAGGGCGCGCTGCCGCTGCAACTGCTCAGCGACCTTGCGCGCAAGCACGGTCGCCCGAATGCCGAGACACCGCTCGGGCCGCTTCCCGTCAGCGACGCTGTGGGCCTGGCGAACGCGCGGGCGCAGGTGCGCAACCTGCTGGTGACGACAGAAGACTTCTTCGCCGCTGGCCAGGCACTTGGCGAGGCGTTGCTGGAACAGGCGGTCGTGCACGTGGATCTGCACGTGGATCCCACGCTGTGGCCGGCTTCCCACCCAAAGCCCGCGGAACTGCTGGAAGCCATCGACGCAGGCCTCCATGCGGCACGGCCGGAAGGCGACGAGGCGCTGCTGTCGTGGAGCTTGCTGGTCGAACTGCGGCGCGAACTGGCCGGGGACACCGCGGAGGCGCTCATCGATGCGCTCCTGCGCGCAGAAGTGCCCCATCTGGGCGGTGTTGCGATCGCGGTGGAAAGCGCGCCCGGCCAGACCGCTCTGCACCTGGACCGGGCGCTGGCGCTGGCCAAGGAGGCAGGCCTGGCACGTGTCGTCGCGACGGATCGCGGCAAGGGCCTTCTCGCCGAAGCGCTGCAACTCGGAGCGCAGCGCATCGTCGGCGGCGCTGCGGCACTGGAGGACGCCGACCTGCTGCTGCAGTTGCGGACACACCGGGTGCCGATCGCGATCTGTCCGTCTGCGCAGGTCCTTGCCGGCCTGGCACGCAGCGTCGCCGAGCTGCGGCTGCGGCGCATGATGGATGCCGGCCTGTTCGTGGCGTTCGGCAGCGGTTGGCCGGTCCTGCTTGGCGCGTCTGTCGGGGCCGAGTTCGAGGCGGTCACGCGCCACCACCACTGGAAGCTGGACGACGTGCGCAATGCCACGGCGCGCGCCATCGAAGCGGTGGCCACCGATGCCACACGGCGGTTCCAGCTGGCGCGCACGGTGGAGATCTGGCGGCACAGGCCGATGGCGGGTCCAGGCAAGAAGGGCGATGACTGGTCGTTGTAGGACTGTCGGCCCGGCCCGCACGAAAAACTGTGTATGCACAAGCGATTGACGGGTCTTTCCTGGACGCACGACGGCGTGCCGCTCAAGCTTGCCAGCATCGAACCGTGTTCCGTCTCTTTGGGCACCAGCGCAAACAAGTCGGTCGACTTGTTCGCGTGCGTCGCCGCGAATCCGCATCGGTGAGCTTGGCGACGAGACAAAAAGCAAACGAACCGCCGACGAGTCGTTCTCGTCGGTGTTCTTACCCACCAACCGCTTGCGGCGAGGACCAGCATGCCACTCACCATCCATCCCCATGATTTCCGCTTTCCAGCATCGTTCCGCGGCGGCGTCGCCGGCAAGCGCGTCCTGATCACCGGTGCCGGCAAAGACCGCGGCCTCGGCCAGGCCTTCGCGCTGGGCGCCGCCCTGAACGGCGCCGAATGCGTCGGCGTGCACTTCCACCACAGCTACGAAGACGGCCTGGCCACCGTCGACTTGATCAATGCCAATGGCGGCAATGCGTTTCCGGTCCAGGCCGACGTGACCAACCCCGGCGAGGTCTGGGCCATGCGCAGCCACGTGATGCGCCGCATGGGTGGAAAAGCACCCAACCTTGTCATCTGCAACTCTGGTTTGTCGGAATCCGGCTACATCCTGGGGCGGCCACCGACTGTGATTCCCGGCGAGTCTACGGCCACTCGAAGGGCGCGCGCGCGCAAGCTTTTCGTCGACAGTCTGGAGCAATCGCGTGCCGTGATGGATACCAAGCTCGACGGCTTTCTGACCATGACACACCTGTGGGCCGGCGAAGCGGTGAACGATGGCGAACCGCTGCAAATCGTGTATATCTCGTCGCGGCAGGCCTTCGAGCCGGGCGCGGGTGTGCCCGGCTACGTGGCGGCGAATTGGGGTGTGCTGAGCTATCCCCAGATCCTGGCGGTGAATTTGGGCAAACTGGCCCATCTGGTGTCGGCGTGCTCGGTCGCGCTGCCCTTCGTGAGAACCGGGATGACGCAGGCGTATGCGGAAAATTCCAAGGTCTTCGGGCGTTGGCAACCACGGATGCTGGAACCGCATGAGGCGAGTCAGGCGCTGCTGCAACTGCTGGCGCAGCCACGCGAAACGACCAACCGGCGCACCTACCAGATGAATGTGACAGAGGCGGACAAGCACGTGCAGGTGACGTGGAGCGAAATCCAGATCCAGACCACGCCGACCGCTGCGCAGTGGAGCGAGGATCAGCCGCTGCTCTTGCTGGAGAAGGAGACGTTCGATGGAGAAAAAACCGTTGCAGATCGGCCAATTCGCGGAGCAGTCGCGGCGCTATGAGGAGGCGGACGTCCTGGCTTTTGCCAAACTGACGGGCGACGACAATCCGGTGCACCTCGACGCAGAAGCCGCGAGGAAGAGTCGTTTCGGGCAGCGGCTGGTGCACGGCATGTTGGCGGCGAGCGGGATCGCGACGCTCTTGGGAACGCGGTTGCCCGGTGAGGGGACGGTGTATGTGGCGCAGAATCTGAAGTTCCTGGCACCCGTGTTTCTCGGCGACGAGATCACGGCGCGCGTGGAGATCGTGAGCATCCGGGAAGACAAGCCGATCATCACGCTGACGACGACGTGCCACAAGGCCGATGGAACACTCACGGTGCAGGGCGAGGCCGTTGTCTACTATCCATAGTTGTTTGGGAGCTGTCGCAGAATGACTGCGACGAACTCCGCTTGCTTCTTGTCTGGTCGCCAAGCTCACCGATGCGGATTCGCGGCGACGGCCGTCGATCAAGTCGATCGACTTGTTCTTCGACGGCGCCTTACGGCGCTTGAACTACTTGCTTTCCACCGCGACCAGCGCCTCGGCGCGTCTGCGGTTGGCTTTGGCCCGCTCCGGTTGCCTGGCGGCACCGAAGGCCTCGCCGAGCGCGAACCATGGGCGCCCGTAAGTCGACTGCAGTTCACGCGCCCAGCCGTCGTCGCGCGCGGCCGGCCCGTGCTTGCGGTCGAATTGCTGCGCGAGATCCAGGTTCATCTGTTCCAGTCGCGCCGGCTCGGGCGGCGCATCGCCGGGTGGCAGCACGCGAATCAGCGTTCCGATGGGATACGTCGCGAAACGCTGCACGATCGCCGGACTGAACACATCCGCCAAGAGCAGTGGCCGCTTTGCAGCCAGGACCTGCGCCGCCAGCTGTGCCGTATCGACGTTGCGGTGCTCAGGAGGCACGATCGGCAGGCCCAGTTCGCGGCTTGCGCGCTGCCGGTACCAGGGATGGAGCAACATCTTGGGGTCCACGTAGTTCACATCTGGACGCAACCCAAGTGCGCGCTGCGCATAGAGAAAACCGTAAAATCGGTGATCGCCGGTGCCCAGGATGACGGCATTCTTCGGCGCCGTGCGCAACGTGTCCTTGAGGTAGCGCTCGACGGTGCCGCGGTGCTGCGCCTCCACGTGCGGCCAGGACACGAGGGCCGTCGCAAGACCCAACACGGCTGTCGCCCACAGTGCGACGGTCGGTCGCGGCTGCCAGCGCTGCAGCAGGAACTCGATGCCCAGCCCCGCCAACAAGGCCACCAACAGCATGGGCAGCAGGTAGAAGCGCTCGACAACCTGGCGGCCAATGGCCGTCGGTGCGATGTTGAAACGACTGACGAACAGCGGGCCGCACAGGACCAGCGTCGTCAGCAGGGCAATCGTCTCCTCGCGCGCCGGCAGACCTGGCAGGGGCCCGCGACGCCACAACAGCGCGACCGCGGCCAGCCCGGCCAGAACACCCGGCAACCAGAAGGGATCTCCCGCGAGATGCCCACCCAGCAGCAGCACATGCGGCAGAGGTTGCGGCGGCGCGTTGCCCACGGCGAGTTGGGTCATGCCATAGTCGACTCGCAGCAGGTGATGCCACAAGCCGGCGATGTCGGTCGCGGTTCCCCACACGAAGCGGTCGCTCGGCGCCCGCGCGATGCTAACCGTGTAGACGTAAGGCAGTAATCCAACGGCGAAAAGTAAGATAGCCGGGCCAAGGGACGCCAGCCGCACTTCGCGACGGCGCGCCATGCGCAACATCGCCCACAGGCCGATGGGCAGGAGCAGCACGATCGACAGGTGATTCGCGATACCGAGACCTGCCAGCAGACCGAGACCCGCAAGACGCTTGGCTGGCTGGACGCGACAGGATGGTCCCGATAGCGCCAGAATCCCCGCTGCCAACAAGGTGTTGAGGGCAAACACCTCAGCCTGTGTCGAGAGGCGCCACATGAGCGATGAGAAAGCAAAGAGTGCGGCGGCGGCAGTGGCGGCGACCTCACCGGCACCCCAACAGCGGCCCGCCCGGTAGAGGAAGTAGACGGCGGCCGTTCCGATGAGTGCCGTGGCTTGCGCCGCGCCTTCGGCGGGGGAAGTCGCCGGCAGCCAGGACAACGCGCGTAAAATCAGGGTGTAGAGTGGATAGCCAGGCGGATGGGCGACGCCGCCCTCCGTGAACAGGGTCGCGAACTCGCCGCAATCGCCGCCGAGCACCCACCGCGACGCCGTTGCCAGGTACGTGACGGCAGTCAACGCAATGAGCCAGGCATGGGGCTTGAGGTATCGACTCACCGGCAGATCCTGGGCGGTCGTCCGACTGCGGCCGCAAGCCCCTCCTTCCTACACCCGATCGGCCCCATTGGTCACGCCGCCACCGAGCATTGGCCACGGCCGAGCCGGTCCTGGTAAGCTGAACCTCGAAAAAGTTGCAACCAGGGCAAGGCGCCCTATCGTCACCGCAGGCCGCTGCGTCTGCAGCAGTCGGCAAAGCTCGCGTGGGAGGATGGCATGCACGAAGTCCCGATTGTCGAACCGAACTATGACGCGCTGCCGGTGTTCCCGCTGCCGAACTTCGTCATCTTTCCGAACACCATGACGCGCTTGCATATTTTTGAACCGCGCTACCGTCTCATGGCGGCCGAGGCGGTCGCGACGCAGCGGTTGTTGGTGCTGACCGGTCTGAAGCAGGGCTGGGAGTCGGACTACTATGGCTCGCCGCCCGTGCACGAATTCGGCTCCTTGTGCAAGATCATCAACGAAGAACGGCTGGAGGATGGCCGCTACAACCTGTTCGTCCATTGCCTGGCGCGCGTGCAGATGACAACCGTGCACCGGCTGATGCCGTACCGAACCGCGAGTGTCATCGTGCAACCAGACCTGCCGGCGGATGCGGAGAAGCTCGACGAGGCGATGAGCCGCCTGGTGGCGTGCGTGCGTGGGCTGATTCTAAAACTCGGTGAAAATGGGGCGCTTTTGGGCAGTGTTCTGGCGGCAACGCGCAAGCCGGCGATCCTGACCAATCGGCTCGCTGCGGCCCTGGCGACCGAACCGGCCGAGCGGCAGCGGCTGCTGGAGACGCTCGACCCAGTGGCTCGCGCCGAGAGACTGGCCGACATCTCGGGCGATTTGCTGCTGCGCGTCGATGTGCCGGAGATCGAGATGGAGGGCCTCGATTTCTCGATGGTCAATTAGTTGCCATGCGTGGTATGCACCCGATGTGGATGAAACACCAGTGAGCATGGCAACTTCAGGCCCGCCTGAGCGGACCTGCCAGGGGTCGTAGGGGCGAGGCGCCCCTGCATTGTTCATTGTTAGGTCATCATGTCCAAGTTCTGGCAAAGACCGGGGTTTCGGCGCTGGCTGGCCCTCGTGGCGCTGATTCTCGGGCTGTTGCTTGCGTGGCGCACGGCGGCGCGGCGCACCGCAAGTCTCCAGGTCGCTTGGCTGCTGACGCACACAGCGGTCGAGGCGGGGCCGGGTGCCGTGCTGGATCGCTCGCGGTTGACGCGGTTGACGTGGCGGGTACCGGAAGCGCCGGGTTCGCACACATTCGTGCAAGTGCAGCGCATCGACTTCGAACCGGGCACGGCGCCGGAGGCAACCCAGCCGTTCGAGTTGCTACTGCCTCCGGAGGTGCGCGAGGTCGAAGTGGCGTGCCAGTTCGCGCTGGCACCCGGCGCGCTGCCCATCCGTACGCGCGGACTTGCGACGGTGGATCGCGATCGTTCCGGCGTGATCACAGTGGATATCGATAGTTGCGGCGCACGGGAACGCTAGGTCAACTTCAGGGGTCGTTGCGGGGAGGGCGCCCCTAAGTTAGCCATTGACCCAGGCCGCGACGGCCACACGTAACGCGCGCAAGTGGTAGAGCAGCAGGAAGTAGTAGGCGAGAAACGCTACGAAAATGGCAACGACCGCCATCGCGTGCCCCCGGTTGCGCCACAAGAGCAGCGAACCCAACGACACGAGGGCGAGTTTGACGCAAACGAAACTGAGCGGATCGCCTTGGACGAGATCACGCAGGATCGGGTTGGCCTCGATGGCCGCGCCGCTGGAGACCCACACCATCGTCATGATGGCGTCGATCACGTTGAGAACAAGCACGGTCTTGACGATGGCCCCGAGCCACGCGTACTCCTGGGGCGTGCCGATCCACGCAGGTTCACGCACGACAGCCACCGCGTCGGACGAAGTCAACTCGTGGGACTGCACATCGCGCATCGGCCCTCCTTGGGGCAACTTCAGGGCCGCCACAGCGGACCTGCCAGGGGTCGCAAGGGCGAGGCGCCCCCACCTTGTTTCTACCCAGTATAGGGGAGCCCGGGCGGCGCGAAAGGACGGCGAACCTAGCCATAACGCACCTTGTTGATGAGGATCGTCAGGGCAAGCAGCAACGTGACGCCGTTGGTGATGACGATCGGCAGGGAGCCCAGCGCGCAGCCGTAGACGAGCCACAAGGCCACTCCGGGGCAGAAAATGGCAAATGTGGAGAGCGAGATGTCGCGGGTCGAGCGGGTGCGCCAGACGCGCCATGCCTGAGGCACGAACGCTGCGGTCGTCATGCACCCAGCGATATAGCCGAGCAATTCGCGCACTTGTGGCTCCAAGCGGCACCTCCTGGCCTGGCTGGCCGGACCCGGCACGGAAGCTACGCGTTGCGGTGCGAATCCACAAGGTGCCAGGGTTTCGACGACATGTTCGCATCTCCTGACCTTGCGCAAGGGAGCGCTGCCACGACGATTTGCTATTTCTTGTGCACAGTTGCCGGTGGCACTGCGGTGCGCGGGTCTTCCGGCCAGGCGTGCCGCGGATAGCGGCGCCCCAGCTCCTTGCGCAACGCCGGGTAGTGCCGATCCCAGAAACCAGCAAGATCCGTCGTCACTTGCACTGGCCGCTGGTTCGGCGCCAGCAGGTGCAGCACGACCGGCACCCGCCCATCGGCCAACACCGGTCCCGCTCGCAACCCAAAAAAGTCCTGCAGCCGCGAAGCGACCCACGGCGTCTCGCCCAGAGGATAGTGGATGCGCAGGCGGCGACCGCCTGGCAATATAGTGACTTCAGGAGCGATTCTGTCGAGCATCACACGACCTTTGCCTGCCAGCGCCGCCGCAATCCGCTCATGCAGCGCGGTGGTGAGACCGGCCGCGACGACCTCGGACAGTGCCGTGCGACCCTCACAAAGGCCGGCCAGCACCTCGCCAACCGCATCGGCGCCGAGATCGGGCAGATCCGCCAACCCTGCTTGGGTGCGCACGAACTGCACGCGGCCGCACAATGTCTCCAACACGTCGAGATCGACAAAGGTCGTGAGCGGCAAGGCCAACACCGCTGCTCGCAGCACGGCCGACGCATCGGAACCCGGACGCGCCGGACGCGTCGACGTATCCAAGCCGATGTTGTCAAATCGCATTTGCTCGGTCGCCAGCACGCGCTGGCCATTCCATGTGCATTCGGTGACGAGGTGGATGCGATCGGGAAACAGGTCGAGCAACCATGACGCATCGATGCCGCTGGCGAGGCGCGCCAACGTGGTCGTCGACCGGCCATCGCGCCTTGCTTCTGCCTCGACGACGACGAGAAACTCGGGCTCGGTGGCTTCGCTGCGCTCGTCGAGCCGCAGG
>Ga0172368_10005276_pt1 | contig 14517 bp, 21 predicted proteins | sample Lak11m_FD_114540 | JGI IMG/M metagenome (GOLD analysis project Ga0172368, IMG submission 114540) | Freshwater microbial communities from Kabuno Bay, South-Kivu, Congo - kab_022012_11m | ecosystem: Environmental > Aquatic > Freshwater > Lake | place: Democratic Republic of the Congo: South-Kivu...
AATGTCCTTTAATGCGTACGCATTATATTTAATAGGTGCATCCGTAATAACTGTTATTTTCTCTTGGTCGGGTTTGATATCTTCGAATAATCCAAGTGTCAATTGACCTGCCATAATCCTCCGTTTTTATGCCTGGATAGTCTTCTCTAATGTGGCCTGCTCTATTGCCTTTTTTAGAACCTCATCCCACGATTCTACCATAGGCATGAATCCTTTCTTGAAATGATAGACAACAAGATCCAGATCAATTCCTTCAAGGTCCAGCCCGAAGCGGTCAGCCACCCCTTTTATATCTGACTCTGAAAGTATCCATGCAGGGAAGGTTCTCTCCATCTTGGGATATTGGATGAACCTCTGGTGTGCGGCTTCAACTTCTTCCGGAGTGAAAAGTAGATTACCCATGTAGCTGAACAAGTAGAACTCCTGGAAGTTCGCTATCATGTGAATTGCGCCTGTGTTCGTGTCCTCAATAATAGTCCAGGGTATCTTCATTATCGGGTACATTCCATCTTCAGCCATTATTCCTCCCTGTGTGTAAAAAGAGTCTCTTCCATGTCGGCAAGAATCTGTTTCTTAGAAGTCTCAAACGATGCGTCCAGTTGTGACCAGGTATGCCTTATCACAGGATGCCAGACCGGATTCACCGGTGTATTTGGCTTCCAGTTATCAAGAGCCCACTGAATGAACTCTCTTACATCTTCTGGCGAGAGATCCCGCCAAATGTTCACTTCTGCCATGATTATAACCCCATGGTCGGATACATTAACCCTGCTACCTGTTGACCGCCTGCATCTAGGCCAGCTATTGCCTTAACAGTCTTTAAAACTCTCGCATACCTCTTAGGAACCTTCTCTTCGAGATATTCCATGTCCCTTACGTCGGATTCTATCATCCTGAATAGGTCGCAGCCATAACAGGCCATACAGCGTTCACAGTAATCTTCTGTCTGGCCCTCGAGTGCTTCTTCAATAATACGTTTCGCGTGCTTTGGGGAATGATATCCTATTGAGCCTTCTACCATTGCTGCGATAAGCCAGTCCATTCCCTTTTCTGCAATCAACTTCTTCAATTTTTCGAGATTCATAGGGCTTCCTCCTCGCCTATTTCCGGTATTGTGTCTTCCTTTCCTTTGCCGTACCATTCTGGCAGCACAGAACCATCTTCAGCATAAAAGAAATTAGACTCATGCTTTGCTACTACCGCTTTTGTCTCTTGGTCGGAGTCATAGAAATCTATCAGGTCAAGTAAGAACAACTGGGCGTCTATACTCGGTATATATGTCAATGGGCCCGAAGCGTAAATGTCAATCATCCTGTCGCGTTCTTTTTCTGTAAGTAGCCTGTGTTCAAATGTGATCATAACCTCCTTGACCTCTTGCATTAGGTTGTTCAAGGCGCCAGATGCTCTCTCTTTGAAATCTTTCAGATTCTCGGCATTCTCAAGCGCTTCCATCACATCTGCTTCGATTGAAAGCGAGCCGTGCTTCAGAGATTCTATCGATTCCTGTAAATCGTCTGGCAATTCTTCTATCTTCATATATGGCCAGCCTCCTTCATGCTGAAATGACGGCAATCACCGATGATCACATGGTCGAGAACGTCAATTCCCATTATCTTCCCGGTCTCAACCAGTTTTGTTGTGATCTCAATATCCTCTCTGCTTGGCGTAGGATCTCCAGAAGGATGATTATGCGCGACTATTATATGCGCTGCTGACTGCATTAACGCTACTTTAAAAACCTCCCTGGGATGAACGATATTGGCGTTCAGTGACCCGATCGATATTGTATCTTCCCGGATAATATGGTTCTTTGTATCCAGGCTCAATTCAATGAAGGTCTCCCTTTTTGACTCCCTCATGTACGGATACAATCGTCTGTAAACATCTTCTGGAGAGTTTATCTTCGGCTTATCATCACCCACAAACGCTTCAAGCCTGCGGGCTATCTCAAAAACTGCAGCTATCTGACACGCCTTGCTCATTTTAATCCCGCTTATTTTCATTAGCTGTTGGGTATCTATTCGGGACAATTCTTTTGGATTATACTTAGATAGAACTCGTTGGGCCAGATTTATTGCATTTTCTTTCTTTGATCCAGTTCTCAGGATTATTGACAGGAGCTCCGAGTCACTCAGCGAAGCGGGTCCTTTATTGATTAATCTGTTTCTTGGTCTTTCATCTTTACGCATATCGCGTATTCTGATGTTACAATTCTCCATTCTATAACCTCCTTGATTTAGAAAATTTTACAAGGCAGGTTTCTGCAACTGGAAACGCCAGATTTTAGCTTGCGACCCTGCGCTGCGGCGCAGGGGAAAATCTGGCATCAGCTGAAAGGCATTTAGAATCCGAGTAACTCTTATGGATACAACCTCTATTATAACAGCCTTTTGGCAAAAACTGATACATGCAGTGCTATTACCCAAAAACCGACAGCGATAACAGCACGATTACCTCTATTGCCAGCCCTATTACCACCAAAAACGACAACGGCAACGGGGTTATTACCACTATTACACAGAATGAGTGCGTAAGTGGAGAAGGAACAAATATTACTGAGAGTAATACCGACAAAAATACTATACATTCAAAATTGTGTAATAACGGTAATAACCCAGCGATAGCTATCGATATTGATGGTAATAACCCTGGTAATAGTGGTAATAGTCTATCTACTAATAATGATTTTATAATTAATAGTGGTAATAGTAATAGCAATGTAATAGATATAATCAAACAGGCAGGCAAAGAGTGGGAGCAAGCCAGAGGACAGTCGTTCAGTAGCCTGAATATAACATACTTCTGCATGTGGTACTGCAAGCATGCAGACAAGAACGCCAAACCTTCTGAAGTAAGAGCAATAGCTGAGTTGATATTCAAAATCACTCCAGTAAATGGCGATAGCGGAGGCTATCAACAAATACAGTCCGAGCAGCAATCAGGCCAGGGCAAACAGAAAGAGGATCAGAGAATACAGGAGACCAATGATGACCTATCTGCAAAACTCAGGAAATACCATCAATTTTTCAAACAGGATGTGAGGGCAGGGAAAAAGCTCACCAGCTTAACGCAGGAAAAGCTTAACAAAGGGAATAAAAAAGCTGCGTTCTTTGAATACTTCTTGCATTACTGCCCAGAGTATATGCATGAAGAAAGGAGAGTGGACATTGCCATTGGCATGCTGCAAAGCAAAGGTGAGTTGCAGTGACGTCTGCAGCAAATAGGGGTAAAAAATGACAAAGATGGTTTGTCCCGACTGCGGTTTTGTTCATGAATGTGAAATTAACTTAGATGATCCGATTACTCAAAACAGCAAAATGTCTAAGTTGAAAGCATCGAAGGGCTACAGCCTCTATTATGTACCGTGCCGCTGTGGGTGTGGGTGCGGACATGCCTGCGGCTTGATGTATGGACCTTACGGCAAGGCACACAATGAAAAAGGAAAGGAAGCTCTCAAGGGAGAGGTGGGAAAGCAGATTCAGGCGATGAGAGAGGCAAGCGCAAAGGTCAGAAAAGAGCACATGAATAAAATCCACGAAACAACTTAGACGTTTTGATAGCGTGTGAGTTTATTCAAGACATCTAAGTTGAGCCAGCAATTAAGCGGTGATTCAAAGGAGCTGGCTCATAGTTCCATTTTGCCCCGATATCAGCGCTTAAAAGTTCCAACAAAACCATCGAGTCTCTTTTAGGAGTGCATACATCTGGCATACGAGTATGACCTTTACAATATCTTTCTTTATTCAATCACAGCATGCTGTTCAATTTGGGAGATATGCAGTAATCACATTTCGCGGGCAGATACCTGCTCGTGGCACAGTTCTTGCACATCTCCACGGGAGCAAGGGGTTTTTCAGGCGCAAACGCCACGGCATTTACCATGGCGACTATGCTTGGAGGCTCTGGAGCAAGCAGGCAGGGCTGGTCGATGAAGCGCAGGAGCGCTGTTGCTCTCACAGTAATGGCTGTGTAAGGATATGCATATGCCTGGACATTGTTGAGTTCAGGGTTATTTCTGATGGGCGAAAGATCGATTGGCACACCCATTACCTTCTTTCCTCCTCCTCTTGGTTTTGGCGCATTTATCCTTTCTCCGCGGGTTGCAAAATCCAGGAAATCATTAATATGCAGTTCACCCACCATAGGTCTGTCGAAAGGATGGGTTAGCACAAAGTTCTTGAAGCGCTTCTGCATCATATCCTGGATGTAATCAGCAGTAAAGCCGTCCCATGCCAGAATATCTGCTATGGCAGAGGCGCTGGCGCCCGTTGCAATGGATGCCACATCAAACGGACTTTTTATTTTATCCGCTGAAAGAGCAGATTTAATGGTATTTGCCGCCACTTCAGATATAGACTCAAGAATCGACATGCACATATCATCCCTGCATAGCTTGTAGTAAGATGAGCCGATATGGTGTCCTATGTCCCCTACATGCGTGGGGAGCATTACGATATTCGCTGGATGAACACCTGCATCAACAGCCGCTTCTACCGTGGGTGAGAATTTCTTTCGATACATATCAAAATACCTGAACCTGTCGTAGGAGGTATGACCGAGCTCTCCCATGAGATGAAGCATGGCTTCAGCAGGCTTGTCCCATATCCACTTCAGGTAGCGCTTCTCTTCGTCTATGGCTTTCTTCACATCCCTTGTAGCGCCAAGGGTTTTAGTGTAAATATCTCCAAAGACATAAATTCCGTTCAATCCCCAGGATTTTGCGGATAGTATAGCCTGTTTGTATTTTTTCTCGATCTTCGCCCGTGCAATTATCTGTGCGAGCACATTAAAAGTGCTCCCCGGCAGGGCTGCAAAATCCTTGGAAGATATTATCCCATAAAAACCGTTATGCACCCTTGTTGCTTCGATGCCCACAATATCCTCGGATTCGTCTATCGTTTCTATAAATATCTCAACAGCTCCCCGAAACTCTGGGTCTAATTCATACATTATCTCAAGCGTGATAGGCGTCTGCTGCCACTCAAGAAAAGCAGTATCCAGAGGTGTAATGGTCTCTGTGAGTGAGGTGAGGATATCGTAATGAAGCAGCAGGGAGTTCTGGTATAAGTCCATGGCTTCTTTTGACTGCTCCTGCGAGCACTCAAAGCCTTTGATGACGTTCACATATGGGCGTGCATGCTCAAGCAGGAAATCTTCGTATCTATGGGTTTTTATTGCCTGTACTGCTGCGCTCTGGGCAGCTATGGCATCATTCACCACTTTTTCAATCAGGTTCATTCTTTCCTCCATTTGCTGATAATCTCTTTTCCAATGAGTTTGATTGCCCCCACCCTGTCAGGACCAAGGGGCGAGCCAGGGATTATCTGGGTCACTCCAGCGTCCACAAGTTCATCTATTCGTTCCATGCACTCAGAAGGAGTGCCGCAGATAGAGAATGCATTTATCATCTCATCTGTAACGGCACTGACAGCATCGGCAAATCCTTTCCTGAATCCACATCTCACAGCGTCAACATCTTTAATATCAATTCCATGGCGCTCAAACACGGAATCAGGAGAGCCTGCCACTATGAAAGCCACCACTGGTTTTGCAACTTTCACTGCATCATCTCTGCTCTCTGAGACTGAGAAACTTGTATATGCACCAACATCAAAATGGGAAAGATCAGCGCCTCCATGCACCAGAAGCGGAAGCGCCTCCTTGAAATCCAGGGGATGCGAAGCATTTACAAGCACACCATCACCAATGGCGCCTGCAAGGGTGAGCATCTTTTTTCCCTGGGCACCTATATAAACCGGGATTTTGATATCCTTTATAAAATTGACCCTCGCAGCCTTGATCTTGTAAATATTTCCTTCAAATGCTACCTTTTTGCCTGAAAGCAGCTTTCTTATTATCTCTACACTTTCTTTTACGGTCTCAACAGGTCGTTCCCATCTTATGCCAGCAGAGTCAAATGTAACCCTGTCGCCCGGACCTATTCCGAGAACAGCCCTTTTCCCGGAGATTTCGTCGAGGGTTGCAGTAGCTGAAGCAAGCTGCAGCGGAGTACGGGTATATGGATTGGTAACACCTGGTCCCAGTTTGATCGTTTTCGTCTTTGATGCTATGTAAGTCAGCAGCGAGAATGAATCCCTGTTGTTGTAATGGTCAGTGATCCATGCGTATTCCAAGCCGTTTTCTTCAGAGAATGCCACAAGTTCTGCAATTTTATGCGCAGGTTCATTTGCCAGGAATTCGATGCCAAAGCTTACCATAATCATCACGCCAGTTGATATGGGTGCAGTTCAGCATGCGCTATCCCGAAATCCTTTATTGAATCCGCCATCAGTATATCTGTCATGGCAACCGCAGGTGCTGCATATTTTGCGTTTTCTATCGGGCCTATGAATAGAGAATTAGCGCCGGCTGTTATGCCTATGGTATTTGCCGAAATATCCGCAATCCTGCGCTGTTCTTTCTCTGCATTCTTGCGAAGCCATGCCCATGAGCTTGGTATATTATGAGCGCCAACACCTGTGGGCAAACCGTATCTTGCCTTTACCACTGAGAGTAAACGAAATGATGAGCCTGCGCCCTGACCGAAAGGCTGGACTCCGGGATCGTAAAGGATTTTATCAAACCCGCACTCTTTCGCTACCGTGAGAAGACCTTTTTCCGTAAATCCTCCTCCGTCTTCAAGAAGTGCGATCCTGGCTTTTACGCTGGGATCCTGCATGTTGAAACCAAGGATTATCACACCCTCAATTTTTGACTTTGTGAGTGCCGCTATTTCCTCGCTATCGATCATCATGTTAATTGCATTATACATGGTTCGGGAGGCATAGTTGTTCTTCGAGGCATGCTCAAGACCGGTAAGTCTTGCCTTCTTGTCGGCTGAATCAATAATGATCGGAGCTTTTGTGCGGTCTGCCACGAAATCCAGCCCTTTTTTCATGAGTTCAGGTGTTAAACCCACGACCTGGAACATGAAAGGAAGTTTGTGCTTCTCACCTACTTCTTCTACTTCTCTTATTAACGCTTCAGCCTTTGATTCGTCGAATTTATTGTTCTTTGCATCCACTATCTTATGCCCGTCATAGAATATGGTGGGTATCAAAACTGTGGGGTTCTCGCCTACCTGGCCTCCAATCTTTACATCTTCTATTTCGATTATTTTCTGCTCTCTTGCGAATTTAAACATGCATGCCTCCTATAATCTTAAAATATTCAGTATCAACATAGCCACAACTACCCCGTACAGAAATCCTATCCATCTCCCTATAATCGTTCCGCGCTGCTGTAGTATCTCAGCAGACGAGAACTCAACTTTTTCCTCGATCTTATCCAGCCGTTCCATTATACTGTCGTAATCCATGTTCTCACCTCATATCCATTGCCAGAAAAACAAGCATGATAGCGAGCAAAAATCCAATAACAAAGAATTCTCTTGCTCTCAGATTATAAACGCCGGAAAAAGTCCTCTGGTCTCTTCCGATTATCATAACACGCCTCTCAAGCTGGCTCACCATGCGGTTCAGCTCCCTTGCATTGGGAAATGCAATTGAAGGAATTTTTTCGCTCATAAAAGCCTCCTGACTGCAAAAATCACTATTGTTATAACGAATCCTGCAACAAAGCCCTGAAATAAGCCCGAAGTTATGCCAGCCATAACCTTTTGCACTTTTCCTAAATCCTTTACCTCGCCCTCAATTGCACGCACTCTTGCCTCGATAGCAACAAGCTCTGGAGATACTGCTGTTTCACCTTCTTCCTTCTCTTTTTTGGCTGCTCCCATCGTCACAAGAACAGGCTCTCCTTTATAGGGTTCCTTTGCCGCAAGGGAATCTATGGATTTTTCTATCCTGTCAATATCCTCTATATTCATCAGGTCTATGATTTCGACCTGCTCCCGCCATATGTTGATCTGGTCTTGCGGGATGTTGCTGATATACGGTATCGCCCCTTTTGCCCCGATGATCCTCCCTTCTTTATCAATCCCATTTTTCTTGAGAGCCATTATCGCATCTCCTGAAAGATGCCCGTGCACCTCTGCCCCGCATACCACAAGATACCTGATACCGGTATTTGAAATTATATTTGCAACAACCTTTTCAATACCTATGTTCTCGGTCTTCATCGTGCCCATGATGGTTGCTTTCTTCACCAGCCTGTTCTTATCAAGCTCGCTTGCAAGCGTAATTATGGCAACCTGTTTATTCGGGTCTCCTGTCGCATATTCTCCCCTTACAGGCGGCCAGTCAGGTAAGAAGGTCATATTTCCACCCCCAGAGCAAGGATGATCAGGGCTGCGATGAGAAGTCCCGCCATGAATCCATAAACAAAATTTGTAACCCTGCCAAGATTCAGATAAATTCCTTCCCTGCCGGGATATGAAACAAGAGGCGCTGTCATGGGATCAAGAGACTTAAACAGATCACCAGCAATATCTTCAAGCCTGTCGATCTTATCAACGATTGCTGCGAGATTCACGGCAACCTTCCCGGGATCCATTTCGGCGACTGTGCCTGAATATGGGTCAATTGCAACCGGAACCTCCTCATCTATTATGGCGTACATATTAATGCTCCGCAGGCGGATAGCCTGACCATGCGAATTCGTAAGTATCTTCTTTCACTGTAGCGAACCATCTCTTTGCAAAAATAAAGAAGCCTGCCATGCTTACCAGAATCACTGAAACACCTGTTAAGAATAGAGCCTCTGAGAACAGGATGGCAATTAAGCCGAATAATCCTGTTGTCATGCTTGCTTCCAGAGCGCTGAGGCGAAGCGTTCTGCGCTGGTTCTCCCCAGCCCCCATGCTGCCGTTGAAGGGATGGAGGATGGCAAGGGTAGTAGCGATGTAGATAAGCGGGTAAGTGATATAAGCGTCAAGAGTAAAGACCTGCGCTGAATACTCTGTCAGCATAGCGAGAAAGAACATGGCTATAATGGCAGTAGAAGAAGCAAGGACTGCGCTGTCCCTTATCATCACAGGTATCTTCATTTTGATTATTTTCTGGGCGCAGATGCCGGTCACTGCGCCCACTGTAAGAGCGCCGAATATCTCAAAATACGGACTTGCGAAATTATAAGCAGGATCGATGAACTGGGATGTGAAAGCCATTGTAGCTCCCACTGCTGTCCCCCAGTATCCTATGGATGCTGTTCCTGTGCCAAGCCCGTATCTTGCAATGCTGCGAACGGCGTTTGCGCCGCTGATGAAAGCAGGCCAGATAAGAATGACGGCAATAGGGGTCAGGGAATGGGAGAACTTTACCATCAATATTGCGATCATCCCCAGGACGAGGGCGATCAAATAAAGCTGGGGGGATGTGAATTCTTTTTTAATGTCCGTGCTCATCAGATCACCACCGCTGCACTGTATATAAGTATTGCAATTACCGTGCTCACTATAAAACATGATACCAGGGTCTTTGGGGTTTTTCTGAGCTTCTGGTCGAACATGCCTTCGGTCTTTCCCACAAGCGTATATGCAGGAAGAACAGAGTTTATTAAGAAAACACCAGCGCCGATAAATCCTGATATCGTGAAAGCCGCCTCTGGTTTTAAAATCGGAGCAAGAAGCGTATATACCGCAAATAACACAAGCGCGCCTCCTGTTCCGCCAATGAACGCGCCGATCAGGCCGCTGATATGCGTTTGTACAGGCGTGCCATGCCCGTCAGTACCCGGAGATATGTAAGGCTTCTGATCCCAGCCTGAGATGGCATCCTTTGTGCTTTTTCCGAGAATGCTCTGTCCTGAAGCTGTTTGACCTGATGCCGGAGATACGCCTATACCGAATGCATTGACAATGTTCCCTCCCAGGATGGTTAAGACCATCATGAGCGCCGAGCCCGTTGCGCCGGAGGCGAGCACAACAGCCAGTCCGCTGTCCATTGAATATGCGGCTGAAAGGATGCCAGCCATACCCGCTCCTGCCGAAAGCATGCTTGGGCCGGTAGCTATGCCCGTGGCTGCCGACATAGCTCCTGTTGCGCTTGCAGGGATAAAGTGCACGCATATGCCCACAAGGACGCCGCCAAGGATTATCGCCAATATTGCTGTTATTGGTTCCATTTTTACCTCGTATAGGGACCGTACTTATCCCGCGTATATTTCTCAAGATACACAGTTATAATGAATATGATCAGGATCATTCCGAGTTCTACAATTACGGATGACCATGCGCCAGCAAAAACAAAAACTCTTGATAGGGAATCCAGGAATATGAGAAGGCCAAAAGCAAAAGCAGTAATAGTTGCCCCGAATCTAAGGGTAAAATAAGGGGTATCTACCGAATTACGGTAACCATATTCTCCTTTGACATCGATATCCCCCTGGTTTGATATGGGTATGCCTGAGCCGAATATATGATGCTGGTAGAGCCTTTCAGCGCCGTAATGAATATCGCCTGTGGAAGAACCGATCGTGCCTATAGTGATCCCAAGCATGAAAGCAATAAGGGGGACTGAGAATGGATTATCCAGCGTCATTCCAGCCGTGAATGAAAGAAGAGTTAAGGAGAAAGCGGTCAAGAACCCGAAGGAAAGATCAAGAGGAAGCGCTGAAAAAATTGCATCCCAGTATAGGGTTTGCTTGAACGTCTTCATACTGGCAATCCTTGAAATATGGGCAAAGGTACCGTAAAGACCAAGGAGAAGAGTGGAAACAAGGGCGCCAATTACAGAAGAAAAGATCACTGAATATACAGGATTGGAAGCCTCAAATTTTGCCGCCAGCAAAACCGCGACTGTTGCAGCAGTTGTAGCCCACAGGGCATTTGCAGGCGGTTCTCCTGATATTGCTTTGTTAAAATACCTGTGACGGTGCCCGATCTGGGGCGCAAGCTGCACCTGCGAATTGGGGTTACTTGCTGAACCGGCATTGGATTCACTGTCTTCGAAGATACCTGCAAGGAAGGCAAATAAGCCTGATAGTATGGTTCCGAGTAAGGGTAGCATGGAATATGCAAATAAAACACTAATTCGATATAACTTTCGATTTCGATAATAAAATTGTCCTAAAAAGGATAGTTTATAGAATGATTTGCCCAAAAAAGAACCTGTAATACTTCATAATTCTCTACGCGCCGAAATATATATCGTATTAGGTAAACAATAATAATGAGAAAATAATGATATGCAAACATTGTGGACATACTGTCAGTATGGCAGGAGGTATGTGCTTTCATACGGAGAATGGTTTCTCCCATACATGCAAGATATGTGGTTGCTGGTTTCCGGAACGCGATGAGAATACTATTGAAGATAAGACATGATACAGCCAACCACCCCACTTTTGTAACTATCTATTTATTATATGGTCACTTCTGAGGCTCTGCTGGCTTTGGCTTTTATTTTGGTTTCTTCTTCGCCATAAGGTCTTACACCTCCCAACTCAGTAAGGGTCAAAATACATAATGATTTTTAAGAGAAATCTTTTACTGTTTCAAACCTATTACATAAGAAAGTTTTATTTTATCAACTAGTCAAGATAATTAAAAAAAGGTTTACCTATATTGATTTCAAATAAAAAAATTCCGATGTAAAATGCGGCGAAAGATTTAACGTGTAGTAAACAATAGAAATTAGCAGGCATTCCCCAGGAGGTGAAAAAAATGGTTGGTTTAGAAAGTTCGATGGATCAGGCTGAAGCGGCCAAAAAAACCAAACAGCCAGAAGTTGATTCTGCTGAAAGAGAGAGGCAGAAAAAGTTCGCTGAACAGTTGAGAAAACGCTCTGCACCTCAACCGAAAGCAGCTAAGTCTAGATAGAATCTGATGAATAAAAACGAGACTTAGAATGCCGGCATCTGCCTGTTTAAGACGTGTGCCGGCAATGCTAAAGGGAGGGATGTCTAAAAAAGAAAAACAACAATAACTGGAATATGCCATGTAATTTTTTAATTGTTGACCTTATTATAATAATCACCATATATTTAATTATCTGGCTACATTTATAATCGGTGTTTTCATGTCCATCGCAGAGTTTTCTATTTACATCCTTGCAATAATTTTACTTATGCTTGCCTCGATATTCTTCAGCTTATCTGAAACTTCGATATTATCCTTGAATAAGATTCGTCTCAAAAGTTATCTTGAGAAAAAGCGAAAAAACGCTATCATTATAAAGAAACTGCTAAATAGTCCAGAGAATTTTCTGGCTGCTATTTTAATAGGCAACAATATAGTAAACATAACGATCTCAGTATTGATAACCGTCGTTGTAATCCAGGTTTTTGGATCTGGTGCGGTACCTCTGGCAACCATACTCACCACTTTTTTAATACTTGCATTTGCAGAAATAACTCCAAAAGCGTATGCTGCAAGAAATCCTGAGATAGCCTATAAACTTGCACGCATAATGAAATTCCTTATATGGTTTTTAAAACCGCTGATCGTATTTTTTTCCCTATTTACAAATATACTCTTAAGATTGTTTGGAGTGCATTCATCCATTAAAGAGCCTATTTTTCTCCGCGAGGACATCAGGCACCTTATTGAAATGTGCGAGGAAAATGGAGTAATTAAAAAAGAAGAAAAGCATATCCTTAGCTCAGCATTGGGCTTTTCTCAGATACGGGCAAAGGATGTGATGATACCAATTGAAAAAGTGACGTGCATACCAGGCGATGCAACTTTGCACGATGCATTGGAAATAATTCACAAAAAAGGGTTCGCAAGAATACCCGTGACTAACGGAGATAAAATACTGGGTTTTGTGCATATGAAAGATATCTTGAATCATCTAGGCGATGGAGGAAAATCTATAAGAGAATTAGCCAGACCTGCACTATTCGCCAATCCTGATACTTCTTTAATTGAACTGGTGAATTTGATAAAAAATAGGCAATCCAGTATGTGCTTCGTGTTAGATGAACAGGGAACTGCTCTTGGTCTTGTAACATTGGGGCTACTGCTTGAGAAAATCGTAGGGGAAATCAAACATGTAGAATAAGATCGATGAAATCGCAGGCAAAAATCGTACACTATACGATGGCAGGGTAATACTAAACCATTGCGAACCCGCAGCTAAAGAAGTGAAATGGGATATCGTGCATGACAGGGTGCGAGAGGTAAAGCAGAAAGGACATACATAGTTACTTTCGTTGTTTGGGAAGTAGAACTTTATGAAAGATGCTGATATCTATGAAAAGATCATCGGGGCGATTGTTTCATAATTTCTTAATGAAGTTGAAGGAATCTCGATTACTTTACATTAATTTTAAGTTTGTCAGAGTGTCTTTCAGTTGGATTAGAGCATTTCTGCAATCTAATGACGACTTACCTCCCGTAATAACCAGTTTTCCCGAACCAAACAATAATATAACTACTTTTGGGGTATCCACTCGATAAACGAGTCCCGGAAACTGCTCTGGTTCGTATTCGATGTTTTCAAGTCCAAGACCGATGGCGATGGTATTGAGGTTCAACACACTTCCAAGACCCGCAGATGCCACGATGTTCTGCACAGATACTTCATAACTGCTGTTTATATCCACTTCAATTTCCATGAGCTTTCGGTAAAGTTTATCAAACGCATTTTTTGCGTTTTCAATTGATTTACACCCTGTGCAAACAACTTTGCCTGAATTAAATAATAGAAAAACAGCTTTTGGCTCATTTATTTTATATATAAGACCCGGAAATTTTTGCGTATTGTATTCAGCCCCGTCAAGTTTTGGTTTTATATTATTCAGGTCAAAATGATCTGAAAGTTTTGTTGTGGAAACAACATTTTCAATTTTAAAACTGTAGGGTTCCATTTTAGTCGAGGATTATTACACCTTGAACACGATAACTTTTTTGGGATAGATTTAAGGTTGAGACTGTCGGAAAAGTACATAACTTTTACTAATTTCAATTAATGTTCTGTCAATAATTAGTTCTGCATAAGAAATAAACGTTATGCAGCGAAGCATATATATTCTTTAAAAATATTACATCACATAAAAATTCTAAATAGGAAGTGATAATATGTTTTCTCTCTGTAAGCACCACCAGGCAACCTTTGTGTACAGACCTGAAATCTATGATAAATTGATACCAAAAGACCACATCCTCTACAAAATAAACCAACAAATAGACTTCTCGTTCGTGAACGAAACGTGCAAAGACCTGTACTCACAAGACATAGGCAGACCAGTAAAAAATCTCCCTGAAATAATGTTCCGCTCAGCGATAGTCCAGTACTTAAATGACTATTCGGATAGGGATATGGAAGAAGCTGCCAGTTTGATGAACCCGTCTAAAATTCTTGAATATCCTTTGGATTCATCAAAGATACAACCTGATAGTAAAATGGTTAATAGGAATCCCTGTATAAGATTCCTCATACGATCACAGTGCACTTGGTGATTTCAGGCAGAAGCCTGGAGAAGAGAGATGGAAAAAACTATTCTTCATGATACTGAAACATATTGAAGATGCAGGTTTTGCCAAAGGGACTCATAGCAAGATCCCATCATAATTACTTTTCAAAACCTGTTCATATCTATAAACACTAAGGTAAAAATAAGCAACCGTTCGAAAATCGGTGTTTGATATCCTAAAAATGCATATAATTTTTGATG
>Ga0172368_10005277_pt1 | contig 14517 bp, 20 predicted proteins | sample Lak11m_FD_114540 | JGI IMG/M metagenome (GOLD analysis project Ga0172368, IMG submission 114540) | Freshwater microbial communities from Kabuno Bay, South-Kivu, Congo - kab_022012_11m | ecosystem: Environmental > Aquatic > Freshwater > Lake | place: Democratic Republic of the Congo: South-Kivu...
AATACTGATTTTCAGACACTTATAAAATCAAACTTTGAAAATATATTGAAAATGTGGCTGTTTTAAGCACTTTTTGCCGTTTTTTAACAATTTTTCTGGTTTTTAGCTGCAAGATGGGTTAAGACGATGTTGTTAAACAGCGAATGAGACATGTCAATATTTGCTATATTGTTTGATTTGGGTATAGAATCAGTGTTTTGTGTAAATGAAATAACCGGTGCTGTCACTATCCAAATCAGCAATAAAATGGTATGTATTTGTTTATTCATTTGCTGTTTATTAAAGAACAAGTTAATTTTTAATAAAGATTCTTAAATCACCGCCAATATAAGCTGGAGACCCAAAATCATTGCTCATAGCGAAGGTTGGTAAGCTATACAAGACAGACAAAGAAACCCTGTTTAATGCAACAACCCCTGCATGTACTGTAATTTTATTCAGGTCTTTATACGATAAACCTACAAAATAACTGTTTTTAAAAGAGCAGGTAATTGCAGGACTATATGTTGATAATTTGTTTTCAATCCCCTTAACAATAGACATGTTAAATGATGGATGAAAAGAAAAGTTGTTACTGACATTTATATTCCCACCCACTGATACAATAAATTCTCTGGGTAATATTGATATTTTATAAAGTAAAGTGTCTGACTGAATAATATTTTTTTCTGCAATTCCTAAATAAAAAATAGGGTTATAATACCATGCACCTATGTCAACATCAGGATAAAATTTTACGAAACTTTTCATAAAGATATTGCTGCTCGGGCTCCATACAAAGCCATAAACAGGATCAATTTGATCTGCCCAGTATGTTTTGATAAAATCTACTGCAATAATATTAGATGTAATAGTGGCTCCTACTCTGACTTTGTGATAAAATTTATTATTTTTGGTCAGGTTAAAATTTCTTGCATAAGACAGACCAAAGGAAGAACTAATTGAAATTCCACCTGCCGAATTAGAGTAAAACGCCCCGATGGCATTATTTCTTTTCTTTCCAAAAGCTACATCGTAAGCCACGTTATATTGCAAAGGAGTGTATAAGTTTCTGAATGCAAAAAAAGGTTTGTCAACACCCGCATTGATAAGGATATTGTGCCCACCAAAAATGCCTGTGTAGGCGGGATTGCTGGTGATGTTGTTAAACAAAGAATGAGACCTGTCGATAGTTACAACATTGTTAGTGTCGGGGATGGTGTCTGATATTCCTGCAAATGAAAAAACAGGTGCAAATTGCAAAAAAACAAATAATAAAAGGAAGTGTGATTGTTTTTTCATAAGCGTAATTTTAAAAAAATTAAAAACCTAATATAGTTCTTTGCTTATAGTATAAAAGTACAACTTAATTTTAAAAAATGTGTTTTTTTAAATTGTTTTTTTAAGCCTCTTTAAAATCTTTGTTACCTTAATTTTGTTGTCGGATAAATTATATTCGTGAACAAAGATGTATTCGTAATTATCAATAATAATTTCCCATTTGTTGTTTTGAAGCATTTTGGTTTTTATCATTGGACTGGCCAGATTATTAATAAGAGCGGAACTGCCAAGCTCAGAAGGTGTTTTGATGCGCGCTAAAAGCATGCTGTTTAACGAAAAAGCATAGCTTATCGGACTGAATGTCATATAACTATACGATGATAAAATAGATGAAAATAACAGCCAACCGGCTGAATCAGATAAAATATCATTGAACGTGGTATCTGCAACAAACTTTGAAAAATCAATGTCTGTTTTTGAGTATCTCTCTAATTCATACGTTTGATAAGCTTTGATGGCATCCGTATTTTCATTATAGAATTGCCTTGATTTCTTTACATAAACAGAAGAAGAATCAAAAAAAAGAGAGTCGGAAAAATTTAAAATAGTCTCTTTTTGAGGTATCAGGTCTGCATATAATGAATATCTGAATTTATTCAGCTTCATAAGGAATTCTTCACTTTTCTGGCATTCTGAATCTGATTGCGCCTTAACAAAGACTACAATAAAAATAAAAAAAAAGGTCAAGGCATTTTTCATAATTTTCAATTTACTGTTCACTATTGACTTTGTTCATTATAAGATTTATCTTTCCAGTACCACCAGTTTAACTTTTCTTTATCGTGATGGGTTTCAGAGGCAAAATAAACCGCACAACGAAAAGTATAGAGCATGCAGATGTCGTGTTTCATGCCGGTGATGGTGTTTAGCTTTTCATACAGAATGCCCGGATTTTGTCCTTTGAGGTCTGCAATACTTCTCAGTCCTATGTTCCAGAGGTCAAGAGAACAAGCCTTGCCAATGCAGGGGATGGTCTGAAATTGCTTTAAAATGATGGTTTTATTGATGTTTGATGGACTCATGTATTTCGGACTTGGTGGTTATTTCAACAGATTCTGCCTTTGCAGCTCGGCAGCAATAATGCCCGCGCTTACAGCCACGTTCAGAGAGTCGGGATGGGAAGTGCTGTGGGTGCTGGGGATGGAAACTTTAAGACTTATGTGTTTTTCAATTTCTTTGGAAATACCGTGCGACTCGCTGCCAAATACTATCAGACCTTGCTTTTTCAAATCCACATCATAAATGTTTCGACCTTTCATAAAAGTCCCCAGTACCGTAATTTTGTTTTCAAAATGCCTTAGAAAGGGGGTCAGGTCTGTGTAAATAATTTTCGCATAAGCCAGCGATCCCATGGTTGATTGCACAGTCTTAGCATTATAAACATCAACCGTGTCGTGAGAGCAAATTATATTTTTGATGCTGAACCAGTGGGCTATGCGTATGATGGTTCCCAGATTGCCAGGGTCATTGATGCCATCGAGCACAAACGACCATTGGGGTAAAAGTTCATTTAAGTCGAGGATGTATTCTTTTGTATTGCACAACGCTAAAACTTGATTGGGGGTGGTTAATGCGCTTATCCGGCCAAGCTCTTTTGTGGTGATTGCTGTAAGGGTTATTTTTTTTTCTTTTTGCAGCAATGGGTTGTTTTCTATGTATTCGTTTGTGGCAAACAGCTCGGATACAGGGTAATGATTTGCAATCAGGTCATTGACGACCTTAGGTCCTTCTGCGATAAAAAGACCATTCTCAGCCCTGTTTTTTTTGAGTTTCAGGGCGTTGATAAATTTTATTTTATTAGAACTAAGCATAAAACAAATTTCAAATTTCAAAAAACAAAATGCAAAAAAAAGCCCCATTAATTAAAACAGGGCTTAAAGTTATATAAAGGTTTTGGTTATTCAGCAAACACTTCAAAATTAAATGTAGCTGATATGTTTTTAAACAAACTGACCTTGGCTGAATAAGTACCTAATTCTTTAACAGATTCTGCATCAATTACAATTTTCTTTCTGTCAATATCATAATTGAACTGAGCTTTAATAGCGTCTGCTATCTGAATGGTATTTACAGAGCCGAATATTTTACCTGTGGTAGCTGCCTTGGCCCCTATTTTTACAGTGATATTCTGCAGCATGTCTGCCAGGTTCTGAGCATCTTTAGCAGCTTTTTCAGTTTTAACTGCTTTTTGTTTCATGTTTTCTGCATGTATCTTTTTATTCTGAGGTGTAGCCATTATAGCCATTCCTGTAGGAATCAAAAAATTATTGGCATATCCATTTTTTACCTTTACAGTATCATCTTTATAACCTAAACCGGTTACGTCTTGTTTTAATATAATTTCCATAATTTTTCCTCCTTATTTTAATAAATCTGTAACATAAGGTAATATAGCAATGTGTCTTGCTCTCTTGATAGCTTGAGCCACTTTGCGCTGATACTTGATAGATGTGCCTGTTAATCTTCTGGGTAAAATTTTACCTTGTTCGTTAACAAATTTCAATAAGAAGTTGGCATCCTTATAATCGATGTACTTAATTTTATTCTTTTTGAAGCGGCAATATTTTTTCTTTTTGATATCCACCGCGATGGGTGTTAAATATCTTATTTCTGATGAATCTTGAGCCATTTTTTTAAATTTTTGAGGTTAAACAATTAAGCGGTTTCTTTTAATTTAAGTTCTTCTGCTTTCAGGCGCTTTTTTTCGTTGTAAGCAACGGCATGCTTGTCTAAAGCAACTGTCAGAAAGCGAAGAATTCTTTCTTCTCTTTTGAAAGCTAACTCAAGCTCGGCAACAAAGCTTCCTTCTGCCTTAAATTCAATAAGGTAATAGAAACCTGTAGATAACTTTTTAATTGGATAAGTGAGCTTTTTCAAGCCCCAATTGTTCTCAAAAACAATCTCTGCTCCTTTATCAACAAGCAGATTTTTGAACTTCTTTACCGTTTCCTTCATCTGTTCATCAGACAAAACGGGAGTCATAATGAAAACGGTTTCATACTGTTTTAACATCTTTGTAGATTTTTTAATTAATAATAAATGATTTTTTTAATGGGCGGCAAAATTAATAATAATTTATAAGATTAACAATATAAATCTATTAGAAATAAAAAATAATTAAAACGGAAGTCAAAAACGCCTAATGAGATTTTATTTGTAAATTACAAATTTATTTGAAAGGATTTAATAACTTTAAACCTTTAATGCCTTCAAAATCATCCGTATTATTAGTAATCAATGTTAGCTTGTGTTCTAATGCAGATGCTGCTATTAAAGAATCGCCAAGTGTTATTTTTTGTTTTTGTTTTAAATGGATTGCTGTTTCTATTATATTATCATCCAAAGAAATTACTTTAACTTTATCAAAAATAAGATTTAAAAATTTTTTTTCTTTATCAGTGATCTTATGATAACCGAAAGTTTCAATTTTTGATATAATCGATACATGCAATATTTTATCGAAAAGAAATTTCTCGATGATTTCAGCTTTATCTGTGCCAAGATATATAATAATGTTGCTGTCAAGTAATACTTTCATAGTACTAATCCCTGTTTAACAATTTTCTGTCTTTTCTCATTTCTTTCTGCCATACAACTGGGTTATCAACATGCGAAAATAATTTGTTGTTTTTTCTTAATTTGTGTAAATAAGCGAATAGTTCAGTATTATCAGTTTCTTTAGCAACATTTTCGGTTTTTGCAACAATGCTAATTCCTAATCTTTTAGCTAAACTGATGAGTAAAGAAATATCGCTTTCATTTTTTACTTTTAAAATAATGGTTTGCATTTTTAGAAGTTGTTTTTTAATATCTTTAAATAACAAAGATAATGTTTAATGATTAAAAATAAAAATTATTCTTTCATATCTTTATTATACTCATTAGAGTTGTTTTTAAAACTGCTATGTCTGTAATTATTTATTTTATTGGGCTAAGAAATACCGTTCCTTCAGTGATATTGAAATCTGTTTTATCTTCAAATCCGGTTTTGGAATAATCCATGTAAATATCGTAGCATCCGCCACTGCATCCAATCATCATGTCAGTTTGAAATTTGCCGGTAGAGTCGGTATAGCCTTCGCTGTAGTTTTTGGTGTAGTCGCCGTTTTTGCCGGCTCTGACCTTTACAAACACACTGTCTAAAGGCTCTTTTGTCAAGACATTTATAACGGTAACGGAAATATGCTTGTTGGTTTCGCATGAAGTGAAAAGGGGCGTTATTGCCAAAATAAATAAAAAACAGAAATAATTTTTCATAAAGTATAATTTTTATATTTCATTAACACATCAATATTTTGCCACTTTATCATGTCACCACAGATATCACAGATAAACACAGATTAAAAATACATTATCAAATTAGCACATCAACTCATCATAACATTGTCTCATTTTCAAATTGCTTCATTTTTAATTTATTTCTTTTATCTTTCTTTCCTTTTTTCTTTTATCCTTCTTTATCTTTCTTTATTTTTCTTCTACGTGTTCTATGTGCCTATGTGGTTCTTTTTTTAACGTTTACTTTTCTACAACTTCCATAAAGTACCTAAATCCAAGATCCGTAGCAGATTTGGTATAAAGTCCCTGAGATTTTATCCTGACATCACCCCCCAGGCTTTTCCAGCCGCCGCCTTTCGAAAGTCCTTTTTCTTTCACCATCTCAGCCACATTGCCACACACATTATACATCCCGTATTTGTTTGGATAGTAACCATCAACAGGAGCTGTTATGTCAGCCGCATCGTTTAGAGAGCCTGCAAGACCCATGTTGTCGGCATAAGTCTCTGTAATTTTTTTTGATATGGTGTCATATTTTAAATTTTCATCGCCAATGCGTTTGTAGTTGCACATAAAATGATTATCCTGAAACAATCTGTTACCCCATGGATAGTAGTTCGTTTCTGTACCTCCTGCTGCGGCCATTTCCCATTCAGCCTCAGTGGGAAGACGAAATAATACTTTCTTGAATTTGCGGTTAGGATCGGCATTGTACAATTCAGTAAGCCATTCACAAAACAGATTGGCAGCTTCGTAAGTAACATTTACCGCAGGATAGTTGGCATAGGCCGGATGACGAAAATAGAGTTCCACGTAAGGTTCATTGTATGCCAGCTTGTCTCTCCAGTTCAGGGTATCGGGGAGTACTTTCAACAAATAAGCATCATTTTTTAATACTGCTCCCTTTACAAATTCCAGATATAATGAGTTTCGTACCTCATAAGCCCCGGCATATAGTTTTTCATTTAATTTAACCACCGATTTGTCAATGTCTTTAATGCTGAGTTCTAAAGCTTTAACACCATAGTTTACAGAAAAAGACATTAAAGCCAGAGCGAGTAACAGACTGGCACTGAATAATACAACTTTATATTTCTTCATATTGAATAATATTTTCTTTATCGTGCAACCAGAATTTTTGAATAGCTTTTCTGAGATTGTGTTTGTAATACACAATAGTACAAGCCTTGTGGCAGAACCGACAGGTCAAAATCAGAAGTATTCTTGCCTTCGGGACAGCTTTTCACCCATTTTAGTACTTGCTTCCCTGTCATGTCGTAAAACGACCACTCTGCCGTTTCCGGCTTCAGAAGAGTGAATTGACATGTTGTAACCGCCGACACAGGGTTGGGATAAAATTGGATATCGTTTGAACTGGCAGTCAATGGTTTGTTTATATCTGTTACCATAACAGGACTTCCTGCCTCTACCCATGCTGTATATATCAGTTCTGCGAGAGAGTGCGATGCATTATGCCACAATACAATGGTGAAGTTTTTGGCTTTGGTGAAAAATTGCTGATAATACTGATTTGAAGTGGTATTGCCTGCAATGCCTTCTGCATAGGTGTCAGCATCTAAAACACTGTCGATATAGTTGTAGTTGGTGTACAAATAACTTAAAATATACTGTTGCACATTGCTGATGAAGTGAACAGTATCGCCCGAATAAATATGAAGATAGCTCAGGTAATTGTACACAAAGTCCGATTCATACCTCGAATGGATGCCATCCTGATTGGTGTATTGCCCATTGAAGTTTTTTGTAATGTGAAGCGGCATGTGGCCGTCTCCCACATAATGCCCAAGGTCTGATGCATGAAGCATGGCTGCGTGCCAGTTGTGTTGCTGAAAAGCAAGTTTAAGAGAATCATACATTATTTTTGTTGACCAGGGTAAAATACCTTCGTTTTTGACAAAATACTGACCGTGTGCACTTACAGCAGAATCATAAGTAGAGGGTATATGCCCTGTCGCATTGAATTCAGAATAATTGTCGATATCGATGTAATGCCGCATGCTTTCATTAGGATCCCAGCTTTTGCGGTCGTCGGCATCCGAACCATGATTAGCAAGTGAATCGTCCCATATCATAAAGCTACTCATTGAAACTGGAAAAGATTCTGTTGATTTGCGGTTTATCCATGTGTGTCCACTGGAGCCCCAGTTGAGAAACATAAATGAAACACAGATTAAACCGAAAATGATGATCGTTTTTTTCATAGTTGTATAGTTCTTCGTTTGAAGAATAAAATTAGATATTTATTTATAACGAATCTTAAAAAAGTGAAATTATAATTAGAATGCCTTATTGGGTCTTTTTCTGAATGCTTCTTGTAATCTTTACAACCAGCGAACGGGGTGCAAAACGGACAGCGTTGGCCATCAACGCATTTTTAAAACCCTGTATGGCAACAGCTTTTCCTTTCATCATGGCTTTGTATCCATATTCGGCAACTTGTTTTGAGGTAGCAATACCACCTCTTTTAAACAAATTACTGTCTTCCAATTCAGCCGCTGCCAAAAAACCGCTCTCTGTAGGACCCGGACACAATGCCGTGACTGTAACACCTTTGTCTTTTACCTCATTGCCAATAGCTTCTGAAAAGTGCAGCACATAAGCTTTGGTAGCGAAATAAATAGCCATGGTAGGGCCGGGCTGGAAGGCTGCTGTGGAGGCTACATTCATTATTTTTCCATCGTCCCGTGCCACCATATCTTTTAAATACAATTTGCAAAATGTTGTTAAAGCTGTGATGTTCAGATTTATCATCTGCAATTCTTTTTTCCAGTCTGTTTCATGGAAAAAACCAAAAAGACCGAATCCGGCATTGTTTATCAGGTAATCTACTGCAATATTTTGCCTTGTGGTTTCATCATATACCTCTTTTACAGCATTAATCAAAGATAAATCCTTAACAATAATGTGTACTGATATTTTGTATTTCGTTTCAAGTTCAAGCTTTAAAGCTTCTAATTTATCTTTGCTTCTTGCCACCAGTACCAGATTATCGCCTTTGGATGCGTGTATCTTTGCCAGTTCTAATCCGATGCCATTGGATGCGCCGGTAATTAATGCTGTTTTGTTCATTATAAATAGATTTAAAGATTTAATTATTTAATAAAGATAGATCCTGCTACACCCACTCCAACACCCAAAATGGCAGAAAAAATAAATATTGGAATCAAAGATTTTTTATCCTTAGGCAATACAATTATCATTACCGGTAGTGTCATCAATACCCCTATTATTAGCCCCTTAAGCCAGGGTTGTATGTCCCAGTGAACAAAAGGAATTATTAAACCAAGTGCCACCCAATGCACAAAAGCAGAGATGTTGGCTGTTTTGTCAAGTTTCTGTATAATCATTGGCGTTACATCTATTAATCCGGCTACAATTCCAATAAGCAGGGCGATAAGAATGTTTTGCATAACAAGTAGGTTATAAATTAATTATTCATAAAATTCAAATAAATATTTATCTTCAAAAGGGATATTAAAAATTTTAAGCAGTTCTAAATACTCAATTCTAAAAGAGGTCTCTGAATGGTGCTTTTCTTGATTAACAATGTAGTTTATTACATTATCTCGTTGTGATTTCGAATAAGTAAACCCTCCATATCCTTTTTGCCAATTGAATTTTCCTTGAATATATTTGTTCTCATTAATCCATTTAGATGAATTTGTTTTTACAACTTGAACAATATCAGAAAGATTAGAAACAGGCAACATTTCAAAGAAAATATGGACATGGTCTTTCCATCCGTTTACTGAGAGGGGATACTGTTTCAAATTGGCAAGAATTCCATAAATATACTTGTGTAATTCGTCACGAAAGTTTTTTGTTATTATATTCTCTCTCCCTTGTACTGCAAAAACAGCATGAACATTCATTTGTGTATAAGTGTTTGCCATTTTAAAATGATTTTTTTTATAAGAGTAAAGATACTAATAATGCCGTTCCTATGGAACTTTTTTCTGCATTTCTTAACATGTTTTACCATAATATCGCTTCTGCGAAGCTTGTTTTAATATAAAATCGTTGGGAGAAACTAAAGAATCATGTTTATAAAAGTAGCAACGCGACAACATTATGGTAAAAAACCTCAATATAATGATGTGTATCAAAGTCGCATCGCGACGATATTATGGTAATAAAAGCTCATGATAATGATATAAAAGCTCTGTAGGAGCGACATTATGCATTGTGTTAAACTAATTGTTTTTTTACAAACAAAAGTATAATTTGAAAAAAGAAACATAATTTTTGTAATACCGTTCCTATGGAACTTTTTTCTGCTATTCTTAACATGTTTTACCATAATATCGCTTCTACGAAGCTTGTTTTAATATAAAATCGATGGGAGAAACTAAAGAATCGTGTTTATAAAAGTAGCAACGCGACAACATTATGGTAAAAAACCTCAATATAATGATGTGTATCAAAGTCGCAACGCGACGATATTATGGTAATAAAATCTCATGATAATGATATATAAGCTCTGTAGGAGCGACATTATTGCCGACAGCTTATTATTTTTTTATTGCGCACACTGTTGTCATTATAAATCACAGACAAAATATAAATTCCATCTTGCAAATGACTTAATTCAATTGCAGCTTGATTGTTTGTCTGTTGGCGCAGAAGAATATTTCCCAACATATCTATAAGTCTGATTTCCTTTGCATCACTTGCTTGACTAAGGTCAATGGTAAAAGAACCATTTGACGGATTGGGAAATACCTTAACATCATCAGTCAGGGAACTTATATCGGATACGTTGGTTGTAGAAGTAGAGCAGATGTAAGGGAAAATAGCCAAATCTGTTCTCAAAGCCTGCCCACCTACCTGCCAAGAATGTTCAATAGAATGCCAGTTGCCGGCACCCATCGGACTTCTCAGTTCCCACGAAAGAGAATCATTAGAGTAACAGTTTTGTTGTGTTGAAAGGACAATTAGGGTATCGGCTGCACCTACGGGTAGAACGACACTTGCATAAAACGGTCCTGACACCTGAACCGGATTGCTGAAGACATAAGTGAATTTGTGGGGTACAAAGCAAACATAGGCCAGGTTTAATGGGTTGCTGACTCCAAGGAGGTTTTGAGGTGCTTTAGTGACAGGGTTTACATCGTAAATTTTTGCATAAGTTGTGTCGGAAACACCGCTGGCTTTAAATCCATCAACTACAACTGCAGTGAGCATGCCTGAAGCATCAAATCGTTGTGCAACCTCAAGGGTGCCGATGTTGTTGTTTCCTGTTATAAAACCGGCAGATGCGTCTTTATAAAAAACGAGTGAATCGGCACAAGAATTCAGTGTAAAAACAGCAGGCTTTATAGTATCGCATGGAAGCGAAAAAGCAACGTTTATATAATTATTAACTGTAAGTGTATCAATGCCATGAGAATTTTCCACAATCAACTGAACATTGTATAAACCCGGAACAGTAAACTGAACTTTAGGAAAGCGTGTTGAAGAGTCTGTACCTAATACATAATTAAAACCAATGTTTGGTGTTATTTGCCAGCGCCAGGAGTCAGGACAATTGGAAGATAAGTCAACGAGAGGCACAACATCTCCTACATAAACCGAAGTGGGACTGGCATAAAAGAATGCAGTGGGAGCTATTCCTGCTGTGGGTTCCAGACAACTGCAAGAATGAGCAAGAGAATACACAAACCTGCCGGGGATTGATAAAACGGCCTGCATTCTTGTTTTTTGTTTAGGGGTAAAATTGGCTTTATCCTCATCGGCTGAGTAATCCATAAAATTCATATACATGATGCCTGGCTGTGTACTGGAGCAGGTATCTGTTAACAACCCTACATGATGTCCATTGGTGGCTACCGATTGTACGGGGGTGTCGGAACAATAGTCGCTTCCATTACAACAGCTTCCTGACGCACAAGTGTCTGCACCTGCATTCCCCTGGTCATCACCCCATATGTGTCTTAGACTGAAACAATGCCCGATTTCGTGAGTGGTTGTGGCTCCAAAATTATAGGGAGGATAGGTGTTGGTAAGGCCAAATCCGCCATAATGTATAATAACTCCGTAAGTATTGCTCAGCGGTTCAGTAGGGAACTCTGCATATCCTATCCAGTTGCTGTCCAGATTACAAACCCATATATTCATATATCTGTTTGGATCCCATTGGTCAAGACCACCATCGCTGTAATGCTTTGCGTCATTATTAACATAATTGTACATCATAAATCTGTCGTGAGTTGTTGCCCTTCTCTCTATACCTGTAGTAGGATTTTTATCAGGATCTCTTCGTGCCAGACAAAATTGAATCATTGTATTGGCTTTTAAGGAGTCGTCGAAGGCTCCCATAGAATGAGGATTTAAACCTGCATAATCTCTGTTTAAAATATCTATCTGTTGCTGAACTACTGAATCGGGTATATTTTCTTCGGGATGATTGACATTATAAACAATGTGGACAACAACAGGTATATTGATTATTGACTTTGACTCAGAATCAGGGTTTTTACTAACCCATTTATCAATTTCCATGTCGAGTTTTCTCCATCTGTTTTCAAGATCGGGGTCGGCAGAAATAAGCTGTTGCATATATTCCATGGTTCCACAACTTCGTTGATTGGCTCTTTTGATGGGTGTTGTCTGATAGTTTTGTGCATTACAAAAAAAGACAATTAAAATTAAAAAGACAGAGAATATCGTTTTTTTCATTGTTTTGGGGGATTCATCTGAAAATTTTATATAATCAAATATGTTCTTTGCTTAAAATTTTACCTAATACATAGTACAAAGTTAAATTATATTTTTCAGAATTTAAGTGATTTAATAACCGCTGCGCATGCAATGAAAAAGCAGTATAAGCCTACCCAACAGCTAAGTAATGACAAATCTTTTTTACAAATTGATATTTGTCAATGTTACAAATTATTAAACATTGTATCGGGGATTAATTTTAAAATAACGGTGTTCATCCCACAGCTTGTTCATTTTAAAAATTGATTTTTTGAATACCCCATTTTTTTCATAGCCGGCTTTTTCTAAAACACGCATTGAAGCTTTATTATACTCAAACACTCCGGTATGAATACGCACTATATCAAGTTCTTCAAATCCATACTTGCTTATCAGTTTCAGAGCTGTTGTTACAATGCCCTTATGCCAGAAAGGTTCACCAATAAAATAACCCACCTCGGCAGAACGCCGGTACAAATCCTGCCCAAGCATCAGACTTATATTACCAACATATTCGCAATTATATTCTATAGCAAAAAAAGTGACTGGTTCCAAATCTATAAATCGTTTGATAAAGTTCTCTGCATCCTGCAATGTGTAGGGATGAGGAAAACCATCGCGCAGATTCCGGCTTATCTTTTCATTATTAGCCAATGCTGCCATGCTTATAGCATCACTTTTTCTGAATTTTCTTAAAAGGATATTGTCTTGTTTTAAGACCATGGTTTTATTGTTTTGTTCAAAATTACAGACCCGTATTGCACAGTATTTTAGTGTATTACAACAATTTTTTTAGTGTCGTTTTTGTTTGAATTAATGGTAACGAAATATATTCCTTCAGACCATAAAGCAGTATTTAAAGCTATTTCGGTACTATTGTCTGCAAACCTCTCAGCATATACTTTTTGCCCAAAAGCATTTTGAACAGTAATGAAGCTTTGCCCTTTATTTTCAGGCAAGTGGATAAAAATATTTTGATTTGCCGGGTTGGGGTAAACTAAGATTTCATGGGAGAGGTCTATAGTTTTTATATCCGTAGAAATTGAATCTGCGATTTTTATTTCAAAATCATCAAGATAAAAACCATCTCTGTTATTGCTAAGGTTGGATTTAAATATAAATTTCAGGAGTATTGTATTGCCTAAATAATCATCAAGGGGCACTTCTTCATAAATCCAATCAAGTTGCATGGCATCATATACAGGTTGATGTAAGTCCTCGTTTGCAGAACCCTGTTCAGAATGATTCCCGCACAGAGGGCTCCATGTCGTGCCATTGTCTGATGAGGCAAATAATTCTACATAATCAAAATTATTTTCCATATTCCATTGAGCCCTGAAATTTAAAACAGCTTTTGCTGCATTTTGAAGATCAACAGGTGTATTATAAAGTATTTCAGAAGTCTGATACAGACTGTAATTTCCAGAAGGCGAATCAGTAATAGAGCCGCTTGGCGAAAAATAGGATGTGTTCGTTATCCCCCAGTCATTGCTTGTCCAGTTTACCATAGTATTGCACGAGTCAAATAAAAGGGTGGCAGCAGGATAATAGTATTTTGTAATAGTGTCGGTGTAAGTATAGATGCCATTGTTGACACTTCTCAGAAAGGTAACACTACTGCCGGGGGCACAATTCAGGGTATAACTAATCGAATCTGTATTTTTGTCGAGCAGATACATAGTGCTGAAAGTAGCGGGCGTTGAGGCAAATGTAATATCAGATGAAATGGGTGTGAAAGACACTGTAAATGTAGAGGGTGTATCAAGTCCCAGGCATTCAATGCTGTAATGCAGGTAACCATTAGGTTGTGTAATAATAGAGCTGCTAAGGTCAGAAATCTGAGCATATTCCAGACAAAGTTTTGAAAATGCCAAATCAATAGAAATGGCTTCTTTGCACAGTTGATCTATGTTGCCCGACTGTGGCCAGAACCCATCGGCATTACTTCCCGACTCAGCAGTAATTGAAAGGATTTTGTGTCTGTTTAAATTTTCTGTATAGCTCCAGTCGTCGGCATCGCCATTGCTCTGGTATCCATAAGTTTCGTAGCAGGTGCCGTAGTTATAGGGGTTTTCATGGGTCAGTTTCAAAAGTTGGGGAGTAAGTACTAAAACGAGTCAAAAAATATAGATTTCGAACATTAAAAATTAGTTTCTTTGTAAAAAAAAGAGACTATCGAAACACTAAGCACAAAATTAC
>Ga0172368_10005278_pt1 | contig 14513 bp, 14 predicted proteins | sample Lak11m_FD_114540 | JGI IMG/M metagenome (GOLD analysis project Ga0172368, IMG submission 114540) | Freshwater microbial communities from Kabuno Bay, South-Kivu, Congo - kab_022012_11m | ecosystem: Environmental > Aquatic > Freshwater > Lake | place: Democratic Republic of the Congo: South-Kivu...
CGGCATCAAGACGCTCGACGACGCCCTCACCGCCTTCGACGGCTCCCAGACCGTCGGCAACGCCCAGTCCCTCATCGACGCGGTCGACGCCGGCATCAGCGCCGTGAGCAGCCGCCGCGCCGCGCTGGGCGCGTTCCAGAACCGCCTGGACCACACCATCGCGAACCTCGCCACCACGGGCCAGAACCTGTCGGCCTCCGAGAGCCGCATCCGCGACGTGGACGTGGCGGAAGAGACCTCGAAGATGACGCGCCAGCAGATCCTCATGCAGGCCGGCGTCAGCGTCCTGGCGCAGGCCAACCAGACCCCGCAGCTCGCGCTCAAGCTGCTGGGCGGCTAGCGTTTCCGGTCTTCCGACCCCGTCGCCCGCGCGGGGCGCCGCCGGCAGACGCGGCACCCCGCGGTGCTTCGAGACCCCTGGCGCGGGCCGTGCAGACGCCCCCGCGCGGGAGAGCGAATGGACCGCAGCCGCGAGGCCGGCGACGAGGCGCAGGCCGCACGCCCGGAACCTCTGGCCGACGCCATGGAGGCCCTCGCGCTGGCGCTGCGCGAGTTCGGCCGCGGCGCGCCGGACGCAGGCGACGTGTCGGCCGGGACCGTGCGCGCCACCTGCGACCGGTGGGCGCGTCACGTGCTCCTGGGCGACGCTCCGCCGGGCGAGCCCGCGGTCGCGGGACCGCCCGCGCCGATTCCTCCGGCAGGCCGGCGCTGGCGCGCCGCGGCCCAGTACCTGGCCGGTCGCCGCCACGTCGAGGCGCGCCGGATGGCGCATGCCCAGCTCGCGATGCAGCAGGAGCTGCAGGGGTGCCTGCGTGCCCTGGACTCGCTCGCGGCCGGCGACGCCGCCTCCGGCGAACGCCTCGGGCAGCTCATGGAACGGCTGCGGGCGGTGGCCTCCGCGATGGATCCGGCGCTGCTGGGCCGGGAGGTGGTCGCGGCCGCGGGCGAGCTGGCGCGCCTCTCGCGGGAACGGCGGGCCGAGGTCCGGGCGCAGCTCGCGGAGATCCAGGGGCGGGTGCGCCGAGTGGCCGGAGAGCGCGACGCCGCCTGCGCCGACGGGATGATGGACGAGCTCACGCGCCTGTTCAGCCGCGCCGCGTTCGACGAGCACGCCCGGCGCACGGTCGCGCAGGCGCGGCTGCTGGGGCGTCCCACGTCGATGCTCATGATCGACGTCGACCGCTTCGAGCAGTTCAACCAGGCGCGGGGGCGCGCCGCCGGCGACGAGGTGCTGCGGGAGCTGGGCGCGCGTCTGACGCGCGTGCTGCGGGTGCGCAGCGACTTCGTGGCGCGCTACGGCGGCGGGCAGTTCGCGGCGATTCTCGGGGAGACCGACGGCGCCCAGGCCGTGCGCGCCGCCGAGCGGCTGCTGGAGGCGGTGCGGGCCGAGCCCGTCGCAGCGGCGCACGGGCGGCTGGCGGTGACCGTGTCCGCGGGTGTGGCGGTGCTGCGCGACGGCGAGCCGGTCGCGGTCTGGCTCGGACGCGCGGGCCGGGCGCTGCACGACGCGAAGGAGGCCGGACGCGACCGGGTCGCGGCGGCGCCGTAGGGGTTGCGCTGTTTCGTCCCGGTCGGGGACGGCGGGGCGAGCGTCGGAGCCGCGTCCGGCTACGGCCTCGACGCGGGCCGGTCCGGGATGACGAGGTGGATGTCCGCCTCGCTCATGCCCTCGCTCTGCCAGGCGCGCTTGAGCCTGCCGAGTTCGACCTGCCCGGAGCGGGCCACGAGGATGTAGGTGCGCTCGGCCATGTCGCGGCGGGTGCGCGGCTTGCGCGCCGCTTCCGCCGCCGCCTCCAGCGCCTTCGCGTGCGCGCGCAGGTCGGCCACCCAGGGCTTCGCCTTCTCGACCGGAATGCCCTTGTGGATGCCCTTCTCCAGCAGGTCGGCGCACAGCTCCATGCGCTCGGGCTGTCCTTCCTGATCGCCCGCCGCGATGCCCGAGATGCCGCCGGGGAAGACGACCTGCAGCATCGGGTCGTTGCCGGGCCGCCCGAGCAGGTTGTAGGCGGCGTCGTAGACGGACGCGACGCAGTCGTCCGCGCGCTGGTCGGCGACCCCGAGGGCCGCCTTGAGCGCCGCGTAGGCCTTCGTCGCAGCCGCCAGGTTCTGCGCCAGGGCGGGCAGCAGGGCCGCGTGGACGCCGAGGCGCCTCTCGGCCGTTTCCTTCATCGCCCCGCCCCGCTCCTGCGCGTTCGTCACGGTGGCGACCACGTCCGCCGCAATGGCCTCTGCCGCCGCGTCCTTCCTGATGACCTCTCCCACGGGCTCCTCCTTTGCTGCTGTGCAGGAAAGCGGACAGGCCCATAGCCCGTCCGTTGCCGACCGTCAACCGTGCCGTGAAGGCGGTGCGCGGCGCCCGCCGCAGCACCCGAAAACCGCCTGCAGGTGCCCGGGAGACCCCGCACGCCGATCCACACGCTCGGGGCCGGCCCGCGGAGCACGCGATCGCCCCCTCACGACCCTGCCCCGTCGGCTCATCCTGCCCGGCAAGCCGCACCCGCGCGGTCGCGAGGGGCATCCTGCGCCCTCCCAGGGGCGTCCACGAGGTCGTGGACCGCCCGGGGCGCTCCCCCGGGAGCCCCGGCACGCCCCGGGACCGCGTCCTTCCGACCTCCCCGATCGACCCACGAGCGTGTGAGTCGCCCCGGGCGCCGCCGGCCCGCTCGCAACCCCGACCACGGAGCCGCGGCCCCGCGTCGGGAGCCTGCCTGCTCCCGGCGTGCCTTCCGAACCGCGGCCGGATGCCGGGAGGCGCGAAGCGAAGCGCGCCGTCCTTCGCCGCCTACCGTCCGCGCGACCCGTTCCACACCCGTGTCGCCGCCCGCACCGAGGCGAGTTCGTCCATCGCCCGCCGCTCGGCCGCGACCGTCGCCCGCACGAGCTCCGCGCGCCGCGTCTCCGCCACGTTGCGCAGGGCCTGCGCCCGCCGACGGGCCGCCTCGGCCGCGCACTCCGCCTCCCTCTCCGCCGCCCGCGCCTTGTCCGCCTCGGCGGCCGCCCGCGCCGCCGCCGCCAGCGCCCTCGTGCGGGCCGCGTCCGCCGCAGCCCAGTCCGCCGCCGGCCCCGGTACACGCTCCTCGCACGCCGCCCGCCGCCTCGCCTCGTCCGCCGCCCGCTGCGCCTGCGCCGTGCGCCGCCGCGCCTCTCCGAACACGCGCCTCGCCGCCTCCTCCTGGCGCTCCCGCAGCTCCACGAGGCGCTCCAGCCGGGTCTTCTGCGCCATGCCCGTTGCCTCACGACGTTCGACATCCATGGCGTGACCGGGAAGGCCGCGTCGCACTGCGACACGACCTCGGCCGTCGGCCGACCCCGTTCCGGCCGTCGGCCGAATCCCCCAAAGGTCGGGGTCGGCGCCCCTCCGGGGATCGCTCGGATCACGTTCCGTGCCCGGCCCGGCTCTTGCTCCCGGACACGCCCGGAGGTGCGCATGGACGGCATCCGCGTGGCAGCCGGCGCCGCGAGCGCACGGGCGCGCCAGCTCGACGTCATCGCCGACAACCTCGCCAACGCCCGCACGCCGGGCTTCCGCGCCACGCAGACTTCTTTCCAGTCCGTGCTGGCCGGCACCCCGGGCTCCCCCGGCGTCAGCACCGTGACGGCCGCCGGGACAATGACGGACCGCGTCGGCGTCGTGACCGTCGAAGGTGCGCCGGATCTTCGCCCCGGCCCCGTGGAGACCACCGGCGAGCCGCTGGACGTCGCCCTGGACGGACGCGCCCTGCTGGCCGTCCGGCTCGACGACGGGTCGCTCGCGTACACGCGCGCCGGGCGCCTGACGATCGATCCGTCGGGCACGCTGCTCGCCGCGGGCCACCCGGTGGTCTCGCGCGACGGCGCGCCGCTCGGGGTGCCGCCGGGGACCGTTGCGCAGCTCGCGCCGGACGGACGACTGACGATCGCCGGCCGCACCGCGGGCCGGCTCGGGATGTTCGAACTGGACGGTCCGGTGCGACGCTCCGGGCCGATGCTCCTGCAGCCTCGCGACGCCGGCGCCGCCCGCTCCGTGGAGGGTTCGATGCGCGTCGGCGCGCTCGAAATGGGCAACTGCTCCATGCTCGAGGCCGCCGTGCAGCTCGTGAGCGTGCAGCGCGCCTACGACGCCGCCATGCAGGCCCTGCAGTTGCAGAACACGCTGGACGAGAAGGCCGTGGAAGTGGGGCGCGTGCGCTGACCCCGGAGAAACCCGATGCTTCGCTCGCTCAGCACCGCCGCCACCGGCATGGACGCCCAGGAGACGCGCATGGACGTCATCGCGCACAACCTGGCCAACGCTTCCACGGCCGGCTTCAAGCGCCTGAGGCCGGAGTTCGAGGATCTGCTGGTCGAGTCGCGGCAGGGCACGGCGGGGCTCGACGACCGCGGCGCGTCCGGCGCGACGCCGCCCGAGGTCGGCCTCGGCGTGCGCACCGTGGCGACGACCCGCTCGCTCGCGCAGGGCGAGCTCTCGAACACGGGCAATCCGCTGGACCTCGCCATCGAGGGCCAGGGCGCTTTCCGCGTGCGGCGCGCCGACGGCGAGGCGGCCTACACGCGCGCCGGAAACTTCCGACTCGACGCCACGGGCCGGCTCGTCACCCAGAGCGGCGAGGTGGTCGAACCCGGCATCACGTTCCCGCCCGACGCCACGCAGCTCGTGGTGCGCCCCGACGGCACGGTGCTCGCGAAGGTGCCGGGGCGCGACGGACCGGTGGAGCTGGGCGCGCTGGAGCTGGCCATGTTCCCGAACCCGGGGGGGCTGGCGTCCGTCGGCCACAACCTGCTCGCGGAGACGGCGGCGAGCGGCGCCGCGGTGCGGGCCCGTCCGGGCGAGCAGGGCGCCGGAGCGCTCAGCCAGGGGTTTCTCGAAGGCTCCAACGTGCGCGCCGTCGAGGAGATGGTCGACCTCATCGCGACCCAGCGCGCCTACGAGCTGAACTCCCGGGTCATCCAGACCGCCGACCAGATGCTCAACCGTCTCACGAGCCTGAGGTAGCCCGTGCCCGCGCTCGCCCTGGCCGCCCTGCTCGCGTCGGACGCCGCCCTGGAGCGGGCGCGCGAGGCGTTGCAGGCACCGGGCGCGCGCACGACCATCGTCGGCTGGCACGCGACCCTGCCCCCGGGGTGCGGCGTCGTGAGAGCGGAGCCGCTGGCGGATCCGCGGCGCGAGCGCACCGTCGGCGTGCGCCTTCTGGGAACCGACGTTTCCGGGCGTCCCTGCGCGGGGTGGGGCCGCGCCGAGGTGCGCGTCGCGGCGTCGGTGCTGGTCGCGACGAGAGCCGTCGCCGAGGGCGAACCCCTGGAAGGCGCGTTCCGGACGGAGGAGCGCGAGCTGGCGCCCGGCGCGGTTCCGGTCGGCCGGGTTGCGCCGCAGTCCGTTGCCGCGCGCCCTCTGGCGGCAGGCACGATTCTGGAGGAGTGCCTGGCGAAGTCCCCCGCGCCGCGGGCCGGCGAGTCGATCCCGGTGCGGCTCGTCCTGGGCGCGGTCGCGGCGAGCTGGCGCGGCACCGCGCTCGCGTGTCCCGGCGGAGCCTGCGCGCGGCTGCCCTCCGGACGCCGGGTGCGCGGACGATGGACCGGCGGCGTTCTGGAAGTGGAGGCTCCGTGACGCGCCTCGCCGCCCTGCTTCCGGTCGCGCTCGCGGCGTGCGCGCAGAACCACATTGCGCCCTACGTCCCCCGGCAGCGCGAGTACAGGGTTCCCGACGACGCCGCGCCCCGGCGCGCCCCGGAAAGCGACGGCTCGCTGTGGGCCGACGGCGCCCCGGGGACGATGCTCTTCGCCGACGCCCGCGCGCTGCGCGTCGACGACCTGGTCGTGGTGCGGGTCGAGGAGTCGGCAGACGCCCGGCGCAGCGCCGGCACCGACCTGTCGCGCGCCACCGCGCACTCCGCGGCGCTGTCCGCGTTCCTGAAGCTGAACGGACGCGCTCTGGTCGACTCGCCCGAGGGCGGCCTCAAGACGGAAACCGGACGCACCTTCCGCGGCGAAGGCTCCAGCGACCGTTCCGAGAGCCTCTCCGCCACGGTGCCGGCGCTGGTGCGCAAGGTGCTGCCCAACGGCAACCTCTTCATCGAGGGCCACCGCGTCGTGCTCGTGAACCGCGAGGAGCACCACTTCTACATTTCGGGCGTCGTGCGCCCGGTCGACATCGACCAGGACAACTCCGTGCGCAGCTCGGCCATCGCCGACGCGGAAATCGAGTTCACGGGCCGCGGCGACCTGAGCGAGAACCAGCACCAGGGCATCCTGTCGCGCCTCGGATGGCTGTGTCCGTTCTGACCTGGAGGCCCATGCGCCGGTTGTCCGCCCTCGCGCTCGCCGCCCTCGCCGCTCTGGCGCCGCGCCCGGCGCAGGCCGCGCGTCTCAAGGACCTGGCGGCGGTGGCGGGCGCGCGCGACAACGAGCTGTTCGGCTATGGCCTCGTCGTGGGCCTGGCGGGCACCGGCGACACCGAACAGGCGCCGTTCACGCAGCAGTCGCTGGGCAGCATGCTCGGGCGGCTCGGGCTGCGGGTGCCGGTCGCGGACCTGCGCGTGCGCAACGTCGCCGCCGTCATGGTGACGGCGCGTCTGCCCGCTTTCGCACGCGCGGGCACGCGTCTGGACGCGGCGGTGGGCTCCATCGGCACGGCGCGGTCGCTGGAGGGCGGGTTCCTGCTTCTGACGCCGCTGACGGGCGCCGACGGCACGGTGCGGGCCGCCGCTCAGGGACCGGTCCAGACGGGCGGGCTCGCGGCGGGAGGAGCCGCCGGCCAGTTCCGTCGGAATCAACCCGCCGCGGGCCGCATTCCCGGCGGCGCGATCGTGGAGCGTCCGGTGATCCCGTCGCTTTCGGCCCCCGTGGTGCTGCAACTGCGCGAGCCGGACTTCACGACCGCCCGGCGCGTCGCGGCGGCCGTCGACGCCGCGCTGGGAGACGGCAGCGCGCACGCGCTGGACGCGGCCGCCGTCGAGGTCCGTGCCGGCGGGTCGACCGACCCGGTGGAGCTGCTCGCCCGGCTGGAGGCGGTGGAGGTGGAAGCGGACCGGCGGGCGCGCGTCGTCGTGAGCGAGCGCACGGGTGTCGTGGTGGCCGGCGAGAACGTGCGCCTCCGGCCGGCCACCGTCGCGCACGGCGAGCTGCGGGTGACGGTGGGCGAGGCTCCGGTCGCATCGCAGCCGGGTACGCTGGCGCGCGCGGGCAACACGGCGGTGCTGGAGCGCACGCAGGTGGATGTCACGGAGACGTCGCGGGGGGCGGTGGCGATGCCGGCGGCGGGGTCCGTGGACGAGCTGGCGCGGGCGCTCAACGCGCTCGGGGCGGGGCCCAGAGACCTGGTGTCGATCCTGCAGGCACTGAAGGCGGCCGGGGCGCTGGACGCGGAGCTGGAGGTGCTGTGACGGAGTCGCCCTCGACCCGCAGGCCGGGACGCGCCGTTGTCGTTTCCTGGGGGGTCCGGCCGACGGCCGGAGCGGTGGTCGGCCGACGGCCGGGGTCGTCGCGTGGACGGACGCGCGCGGACTCAGAACTCCTGACCTGCGGCGCGGAAAGGGCGGTCCGCACGGTGATTGGCCGGAAAGCGGGTGAGACCACATTGCACGCGAGCGACAACGGCCATCGGCCGACCACCGCTCCGGCCATCGGCCGGAGCCCCCAATGGCCGCGGCACCGGTCTCATTCTCGTTCCACGTCGGATGTGCCGCGGGTCGGGAGTTCCGAGACTCGCCTGAGTGGCCGGACGAGCCGCGACGGAGCTGCCCTCGACTCGCAGGCAGGGACGCGCCGTTTCGTTTCTTGGGGGGTCCATCCGACGGCCTGAGCGGTCGTCCTCCGATGACCGTGGTCGTCGCGTGGACGGACGCGCGCAGACTGGCTCGAGCAGCCCGACGGAGGGAAACACGACATGCTGCTGACGCAACCCGCCATCCGCTCGCCCGAAGACGCCTCCCGCGCCTTGGAGTCGCTCGTGCTCCGTCGCGTGCTCGGCTCGACGGCGCCGGGGCGCGACTCCGGCACGCTCGCGGCGGAGGTGTTCGCGGACGTGCTGGCGGACGCCGTGGTGGCTGCCGGAGGACTGGGCAGCGTCCCGGCGCCCTCCGGAGCGTTCGGCCACGGGGACTTTCCGGCGGCGGGGCTCGGGCTCCCGGGGCCCGACGGGCCGTGCAGCCGAAACCACGGTGGAATCCCGACGCCGCAGGCCGGAGGCGTCGGGGACTTAGGAAATCCGGCGGGTGTGTCGATGAGGATGCCGAGAGCCGTCGAGGGCGCGAGGGCGCAGCCATGAAAGTGGGCGGGAGCCACGATGCGGCGGGGTTGACGGGACCTGCTCCGACCCGGCCCCGCCGCCCGGCGACGCAAGGCGTGAGCACGGCCCGCACGGCCGAGCTGGCGGCGGCGGTGAGCCGGGCGCGCGAGGCGACGGGTTCCGGCCGGGCCGCACGCATCGCCGAGCTCGCCGAAGCACTGCGCCGCGGCACCTACCGTCCCGACCCGCAGCGCATCGCCGACCGGATCCTGGACGACGCCATCCTTTCCGCGAGGCTGCGCGCACTGCTGGGCGGTTCCGAGACTTGAACCGACCCGCCCCGCCGACGGACGACAGGTGAAGCATGGACGCTGCGCAGGCCATGTCGTGGGCGGCGGAACTGTCGGACGCCCTGCAGCACGAGCTCGACGGCGCGGAAGCGGAGTACGGCGTGCTGCGCAACCTGGACGCCGGCGGCATGCTCGCGCGGGTGCAGGCGCGCGGCGAATTCCTGTGGCGCGTCTCCCTGCTGCAGCAGCGTCTCGCCGCCGCGTTGTCCACGCCGGCGCCGAAACCGCCCGGACTGGCGGAGGCGCTCGCGCGGGTGCGGGCGCTTGCGGAACGTCTGGCGGCGCTCGACGAGCGCAACGCGGCGCTGGCCCGGCGCGGCCTCGCGGTCGTCTCCGGCTGGCTGGCCGCGCTGCAGCCGTCGCCGGCCGTCTACGACCGGCGCGGCAGGCCCGCACACGCAACCGCGGCGGCGGGAGGCCGGCGTTGAGCGGACTGCTGTCGATGCTGGGTTGGACCGGCGCGGGGCTGGGCGCACAGCAGGGCGCCGCTTCCGTCGCGTCTCAGAACATCGCCAATGCCGCGACGCCCGGCTATTCGCGGCGGGTCGCGCGGCTGGGCGCCGGCGCGACCGAGGCGGGACACGGCGGCGGCGTGCACCTGGAGTCCGTCGTGCGCGCGCGCGATCGCTTCCTCGACGCACAGTTGCCGGAGGTCCTCGGGCGGGCGGCGCGTTCGCGGGCCGAGGCCGACTCCCTGGAGTCCGTGGGCGCGCTGGACCCGGAGGCCGCCGGCGGCCTCGCGGACGAACTGGGCGGGTTCTTCGCCTCGCTGCGCGCGCTCGTGCAGAACCCCGGAGACGAAGGGGTCCGCTCGGGCGCCGCGTTCGCGGCGGTCGGCCTCGCGGCGGCGTTCCAGCACGTGTCTCAGCAGCTTCAGGACGCGCGCCGGGGCCTCGACGCGCAGGTGCAGGCAGCCGCCGTCGAAACGACGCAGCTCGCCGCGCAGGTGGCGGGGCTGAACCGGCGCATCCGCGTGGCGCGCGGCTCCGGCGCGGAGCCCCACGCCCTGCTCGACGCGCGTCAGAGTGCACTGGATCGGCTCTCCGAGCTGGTGGGCGCGGTGCCGGTCGCCTCGGACGACGACACAGTGTCCGTGCAGCTCGCGGGCGGCGGCGTTCTCGTCGCAGGCGATCGGGCGGCGGCGCTGGAGGCCGGGCCCGACGCCGCCGACGGCGGCCGCGTCGCGCTCCGGCTGGCCGGCGCCGACGGCTCGCCGTCCGCGGCGGTGCCTGCGGAGGCGATCGGCGGAGCCGCCGGCGGATGGCTCGACGCACGCGACGGCGCGCTGCGCCGGGCCCTCGGGCGCGTCGACGCGCTCGCGACGCGCCTCGCCTCGGCGGTCAACGCGGCGCACGCCGCCGGCTTCGCGGCCGACGGCTCGGGCGGGCGGGACCTTTTCCTCGTCGGCAGCGGAGGCGCGGCGACGCTCCGCGTGAACCCGGACCTCGTCGCCGACCCGCGCCTGCTCGCGACCGCCTCGGCCGCCGGAGCCGGCTCCGGCGACGCCTCCAACGTGCGCGCCCTGCTCGCGGTCGAGACCGCCGCGCTGGTCGACGGGCGCGACGCCGGCGCGGAGCTGGCCTCGCTGGTGGCCGGCTTCGGCGCCGCGGCCGCCCGCGCGAGCTCGCTGTCGGAACAGGACGGCGCCGCGCGCACCCAGCTCGCGAACCTGCGCGAGGCCGTCCGCGGCGTTTCCCTCGAGGAGGAGACCTCGCTCCTTCTGCAGGCGCAGCGCTCGTTCGAGGCCATCGGACGCGTCGTCGCCACGACGGACGCGATGCTGCAGACTCTGCTGAAGCTGGGCGCCTGAGGAGGCCGGGGTGCGCGGCGATTCGACGATCCGCAGCGTGGCCGGGAGGCCCCTTGGGAGCTCCGGCCGACGGCCGGAACGGATGTCGGCCGTCGGCCGCGGCTCCCACTCCTGCACCCGTCGGAGGTCTGCATGCGCGTGACCGAGCAGCTCGTCTTCGGCACGGCCGCCGCCCTGGCGGCGCAGGCGCGCGAGCGCCTGGCGAAGGCCGCCGCCGAGGTCTCGACGGGCCGGCGCGTCGTCCACCCGGGCGACGATCCCGGGGCCGCGGGGCAGCTCGTGTCGCACCGGCTCGAGCGCACGCGCCTGCAGGCCATGGGCCGGGCGGTCGAGGCCGCCTCCGACGAGCTGGGAGCGGCCGACGACGCGCTGGGCGGCGTGGGCGACGCGCTTTCCCGCGCGCGCGAACTGGCGCTGGCCATGGCCAACGGCACCGTGTCCGCCTCCGAGCGCGCCAGCGCCGCCGTCGAGGCCGACGTGCTGCGCCAGCAGGCCATCGCCTCCCTGAACGCGCGCTTCGGCAACCGCTACGTCTTCGGCGGCACCCGCGACTCGACGCCGCCCTTCGACGCGACGGGAACGTACCGGGGCGCCGCCGACGCGCGCACGGTCGAGATCGCGCCGGGCGTGTTCGAGGAAGTCTCGGTGCGCGCGGACCTCGCCCTGGCGGGGCCGACTCCGGCCGAGGGCGTGCCCGGGGTGCTCGAACGGCTCTCGGCCGCCCTGCGCTCCGGCGAGGCCGACGCCGTGCGGGCGACGCTGGACGGCCTGGACGCGGCCGCCTCGCGGGCGCTCGACGCGCGCGTGCGCGCAGGCGCGACGCGTGCCGCCCTGGACACGGCCGCGGCGGCACACCGGTCCGTGGCGGAGGCGCAGGCGGTCGCGGCGGCCCGCCTGTCGGAGGTCGACGTTTTCGACGCGTCGAGCCGGCTCGCCCTGGCCCAGCAGGCGCTGCAGGCCGTGGTCGCGGCGGCGCAGCAGACCTTCCGTCTGACGGGACTCGGCCCGGTGAGCTGATGCCCGGCGACGACAGGGCCGCGCCGGCGCCGGAGGCATGGGGCTGGACGCCCTTCCTCGCCGCGGCGCTGCACTGGCGCCTGCGGTGGCTGCTTTCGAGGGCCGGTCCGGACGAGGCTCGTGCCCTTCGGCTGCTGCCGGCGCTGATGCACTATTCCTTCCCGCTCCAGGGGCTCCGCGACGAGCCTCCGGGCGTCCTGCGCGCAACTGCCGCGGCGCGCCGGCTGGGAGCCGCCCGCCCGAGGACGCTGCCGCCGCCGTGCGGCACGCGGCGCGGACGGCCTCTGCTCGCCGGCATCGTCGTCGTCGCGTCCCGCGACGCCCTCGAGGTTCTGGCGGTACCGGCCGAGGGCGCTGCCAGTCCGGAGGCGGCGGGAATCCGCGACCGCCTGCGGGCGGCGGTGCGCGTGCTGGAGGCCGGGCCCCGGCCGCTGCGGCCGTGGGTCGCCGACCGCGCCCGGCCTTTTCCCGGGCTCGACCGGCTGCTGCACTTCGGGGCGGTGCTCGCCGGTCGGCCGGGCGCGGTGCCGTGCGCCGCGGCGACGGAGCGGCCGGAGTGGGACTGGGCTCCGGACGGCTGCGCACGCCTGGCCCTGGGGCTCTTCGCCTCCGACCTCGTGCCGACGGCCGACGCCGCGGCCTTGGCAATGCGGCGGGGCATGGGAGCACGCGCGCTGGCGGATCCGGATCTCGTCGCCGTGCTGCGGGCGGGCACGTCCGGACCGCGCCTGGCGCACCTGGCACGGGTTCTGGGCTGGACCACGAAGGACCCGCGCACCGCGGCGGCGTGCCGCGAGCTGCTCCGCTCGCAAGGCGAGCGGCTCGGCGGGCCGTCTTCGGCGGCCGACGTGGCGCAGACGGGACGTGCGCTGGTGCTGGACGCGGCGCGCGTCGCGGCGGGTCTGCGTGCGCCCGAACGCGCTGCGGCGCGCCGCTGCCATGCGCAGCTCGCGCCCGGCGACGGCCTGCCGGGGCTGCTCGTGCCGCTGATGCGGGCGGCGACGGGACCGGTGCTGCGCACGACGCTGCGGCGCGCCGGGGCCCGATGGGAGGCCTGCGAGGCCTCGGGTCTGGTGCTGGGCGCGGGACCGACGCAGGGCCAGGCGCGGCTGAGGGCGCTCGCCCTGGCGTCGCGCCTGAGGGTGCGGCGCGAAGGCGTGCTCGCCGACGAGGCCTGCGGCGCGGGCGAGCGGCTGGCGCTGCGGGTGCTCGCGGCCGTGCCGGCGCGCCGCACGCTGGTGCTGGAGGTGAAGGCGCTGCCGATGGGCGGGCCTCCGTTCGACCCGCTCAACCGCGGTCCGCAGCGCGCCCTGGCGCTCGCGGCCGCGACGGTGCGGGTGCTGGACCCCGGACGCCGGCCCGCGGTGCGCCCGCTCGACCCCGAGCATGCCGTTCGCGAGCTCGCGCGCGAGGCCGGAGCGGGCACGCGCGTGCTGGTGGTCGCCGACGAGCCGGACGCGCAGCCCGCCGTGGCGCGGCTGCAGCGGCTGGCGCAGCGGGTGGCGGCGGGTCGGCCGCTGGCGATCGAGGTGGCGGGACGCGTCTGGCTGACGGGCACGCCCGCGCCGCGCGCCTGGACACTGACGGCCTTCGGCGCACGGCCCTGCTCGGTGCCCGTGGACCCGGAGGCGCCGGATCTGGGCGCCGGCCCCGAGGGGGTGCCGCTGCCCGGACCGTCGTCGGTCCTGTGCGACGTGCTGCCGGCGGCGCCGCAGGGGTTCGCCCTCGTGTGGCGCGACGCGTCGCGGGCATGGCTGCGCGAGGTTGTCGAGGAACACGAGCTGCGCGACACGCTGGAGGACGCGCGTGCGCTGCTCTGGTCGGCACTCGGCACGGCGGTCCTGGTGCATGCATCGCCGGAGACTCCGCGCGCCCCTGGCGCGGCGGAGGGGCCGGCGGCGCCGGTCCGACTCGTGTTCGGCCGCCGCGGGCGGCTCGCCGTGGCCATCGGCGGCGAACTCTTCGGGACGGACGCAGGGCTCGGGTGGGACGCGGCGGCACAGGCGCTGCTCTCGCTCTGGCCGCCGGGCGTGTCGGGGCGGGTGTCGCTGCGGGAGGCGGAAGGCCCCGTGCCCGGGCCGCTGATGCTGCTCCACGGCCGCTCGGTCGCGCGCCGGCGCCTGTCGCTCCACGTGCGTCGCGCGCTGCGCACCCGGGGGCCGGCGTTCTGACCCGGGCCCGCCCTTATCCCCTCCGCAGGGACCCCCGGCCGCGTCGCAACCCCGAGGCCCCTAAAGTCCGGCGCCGATCGTGTCGAATCCCCGAGTGCGACGGCGATTCCCGCCGTCCGCGAACCAGGAGGAGTCGCATGTCGATTTCCATCCGGACGAACGTGGCGTCGCTGGCGGCCCAGGGAAGCCTGGCCAAGAACCAGTCGGCGCTCGACACGTCCCTGTCCCGGCTCTCGTCGGGCTACCGCATCACCAAGGCCGGCGACGACGCCGCCGGCCTCGCCATCAGCGAGAAGCTGCGCGCCCAGATCAGCGGCCTCAACCAGGCCTCCCGCAACGCCAACGACGGCATCTCCATGATCCAGACCGCCGAGGGCGCCCTGCAGGAAGTCCACACCATGCTCCAGCGCATGCGCGAGCTCGCCGTCCAGGCCAGCAACGACACCCTGGCCTCCGGCGACCGCTCCATGATCGACACCGAACTCCAGCAGCTCAAGGACGAGGTCAACGGCATCTCCGGCCGCACCAAGTTCAACGGCATGGCCCTGCTGGACGGCTCCCTCGTCACCAGCCAGGCCGCCACCTCCACCGCCCTCAAGGGCACCGTGCTCGCCACCAACGACGACGCCACCCTCACCGACGTCGACGTCTCCGGCGCCCGCGCCTCCGACACCTACACCCTGGCCAAGACCGCCAACTCCGCCGAACTCGTCCTCACCCGCTCCAGCGACTCCGTCTCCCAGAAGATCTCCGTCTCCGACGTCGCCGCCAACGGCAACCAGACCCTCAACTTCTCCGAGCTGGGCGTCAGGCTCGTCGTCCAGGCCGACGCCGCCGGCAAGGACAAGGACGACCTCATCGCAGACCTCGACACCCTCACCGTCGACACCAGCGCCGGCTCCGGCTCCGCCGACGTCCAGATCGGCAGCCAGTCCACCGACGCCATCAGCGTCGCCTTCAGC
>Ga0172368_10005280_pt1 | contig 14511 bp, 17 predicted proteins | sample Lak11m_FD_114540 | JGI IMG/M metagenome (GOLD analysis project Ga0172368, IMG submission 114540) | Freshwater microbial communities from Kabuno Bay, South-Kivu, Congo - kab_022012_11m | ecosystem: Environmental > Aquatic > Freshwater > Lake | place: Democratic Republic of the Congo: South-Kivu...
ATATTTCATCTAAGATACTGAATGCCAGTATATTATATCATTTTTTCTGTATTAGTTATTACCAAGTTATTAACATATATATTTGATATTCAAAGTATTAAATATTTTTGTCATGTACTAAGCGTTGTTTATTAAAGAAAAAATTTGCTCTGCAAGGATTATTTTCCTGTATTCATAGTGGTCAACTTTTACTAATTCATCCTTATCAATCGGTTTGTATAAAACATCAAATTCCTCTTTATCAAAAAGAAATTCAACTGCAATTTTTAATGCCAACTTTTGCTGGGGCGTTCCACCGGCATCGCATATAATAAATTTAGCTTCAGGATATTTTTGCTTTAAATCTTTAAGGGTATCTCTGAAAAAAACCAGAAGCTGGTTGTTGTCGGTGACTTTCTTACGACATTCTATCACCTCAGATGAAATTCCGAAATTTTCCTCAATTATTCTTTTAATTATCAAGGCTTCCCAATACGTATCCTGATCTTGCTTTTTTTCTTCAATTTGATTTGAACCGATAAGATAAACTTTTTCAAAAACGTATTGATTGTCCCGGAGAAAAGAATCTAAAATATTAATCTCAATATCAATTTCAGGTTTCGATCCTGAATCCCAAAGATTCCAAATCTTCTGCGTTAAACTTTTAAACGAATTTTTTTCATTGTATAAGGACAAATCATTATCTGAACCTGGTTTTTCAGTGTAAAGTTTACCGTTAAACTTAAGATTTCTGTTACCAAGATTTGCAACTAAAATATTTTTCATGTCAACGAAGATTAAGGTTTGTCAATACTATATCGGTATTTTTTATTCAATACAAAAACCCAGGTAATCAAAGCGGAATTTTAATTTCGGATCCAAATTCGACATTTTCATTTGCAAGGTAAGCGCTTTCCATTCCCCCAATTTGTTTATGGGTTTTGGTTCTCCCGGCAGGAGCCCCTTTTTCCTGATGGTGATGATCAGACTCGCCTTGTCAAAATCCAGCATTTTAGCTCTTTAACCTGACAAATTTAGCTAAAAACTGTTGTTGGCAAACGATAAAAAAGTTCAAATATATTGTATTGAAACAATAAACTGAATTTTTACCATTTGCAGCTATCCGGATAAAAATGTTTACTGTTAAAAGTTTGAAAGTTTTGGAGTTTATATTTGTGTACAACAGATTTTTTCTTTTTGTAGGATTTTTGGCCAAAGAGGTTAAACTTTCAACATTTCCTTCCATGCGGGAGTCACCTTAACGATGAAATTATCCTGTTCGATTTCTTTCTCTTCTTCGGCTGTTATGATGTTCAGGTCGTCACACTCCAGGTGTTTTGCAGCCTCCACAAGGCCGGCTATTTCTCTTTTGAGGGTATTGCCATCCGAAAGATCCCAGCAAGCTTGTATGAGTTTCAGAGGCTTTTCGCGATCGAAGGTGACAAAATCACATTCATTCTTCCCTTTGAAATAATGACAGCCACGTTGAAATAAATGTTCCCTGCGCAGCCACATAAAAACATTGTTTTCAAGTAACTTTCCGAGTTCATTCTTGTATCCTGATGTGAGCGCATTAACCAGTCCGTTGTCAATGAAATAGATCTTTTTATCAAGCGCAAGTTCTGTTTTTAAAATAGAAAGGTCGTACCTGCCCAACCTGAACGAAAAAAAAATGGATTCAAGCTGGTAAACAAGGTTATATAAGAGGTTCTTATCACATTTCAACCCTGCCGATCTTACCTCATTGTATATTTTGTTAATCGAAGTGGGTTTAGTTAAATTTGTGAGCAAACGGCTGATAAAGTATTTTAATACAGGAATATTCCTGATCCCATATCTTTCGACAACATCCTTAAAAAGCATCAATAGGTAGTAATCCTGCAGCAAATGGTCGGCATTGGCATAATCGGAAAGAACAAGTTCGGGATATGCACCCGATAGGTTATACTTTTTAAATTCAAGTAATAATTTGGTGCGTGCAGGAGTATAATAAACCTCTTTGGATATACTCCTGAAACTGCAATATTCATTAAAACTTAAGGGGAATACTTCGTAGGTGAGTGTTCTGCCTCTGAGTGAAGTGGCAATATCAGTAGCAAGTAATCTTGAATTGCTTCCCGTAATAAATATGTTTTTTGTTTCCTGGTCATATATTCTTCTTATAAACTGCTCCCAGCCATCTGTCATCTGTATTTCATCAAAAAAGAAATAGGATTCTTTAAGGCTCACTTCTGGATTCAATTCCCTGAATGACTGAATGATTAAATCGAGTTCATCCGGCTTAAAACTTAACCTGTCATCATCAAAACTCAGGAAAAAAATGTTTTCGGATTGTACATTTAACGACTTAAGTTTATTTATTATGTCAAAAAGTAAATAGGTTTTACCGCATCGTCTGCCTCCGCATAAGGTGATTATTTTACCTGTATTGACAGGAATATCAATATCTCTTCTGTTTACTTCAAGAGGCAGCCTGTCCCGAAATAGTTGTATCAAATCTTTTATTAAATCTTTCTTGTTCATAATACAAAAATAGTATAAACTTTCTTGAAAAACAAGAAAGTAAATAATTTATTTTCCTTTTATATGGGAAACCTTCAATCGCAAAGTTGTTAGTATGGCAGATATTATTTCTTATACCTTTTAAAACTTGCATGAGAAAAATTGCCTTTAATATCAGGATTGATCATTACTTCAATAACTTTTCCCCCATCAGTTTTACCACTGGCCAACTTAACAATTTTTTAGATGTATCAGGCATATAGTCTTCTGGAGAAATAACTTTTAATAAAACAACAGAGCGAACTTATTTCGCCTGAGAATAAGCCTCCTGTGCTTCGTCTTCTGTAATTTCATCAATAAAATCAGAGTAACGAATTGAAACTTAATAATTGTTTAAATTTAAAAAGTCATTTTCACCCTTGTTGAACCATTCTTTATATGGATCGCTCATACACTAATTTTCCTTCCCGGTTAATAAAAAAAGCGATAGAGTTGATCCTTTTCTTTTGATTTTCAAATTCTTCAGATGTGTAAACAATCACATCCGGATCAAAAACATAAGGATGGAACAAACGGTGTATTTCAGCCGGTCGTTTGGATAGCTTTGTATCGGTGTCTTTAATGATCAACAGATCTATATCGCTGAAGTCGTGTTGTTTGTTTTTGACATACGAACCAAACAACCAGATTTTTAACGGATTATATTCCCTGGCAATTTTATCAATTATTCCTTTTATTTGAAGATCTGTTGCTTTCATATTTCACACCTTCATTTTATAAAAAACGGATGTATCATAACTATTGGTCTGAATGTGTAATTTTCACAAATCCGAGCAAAAATCCTTCTTCATCCATTCTGCGTGTTTTAGGGAACATATTATAATCACTGTACTTAGTTTGGTTGCCAGGGCGGGCTTTGTCAACTATTTTGTTCCAAGTATTCTCTCCAACCAATTCTTCATTTTTAGCCCAGTTTCCTGTCATGAAAGTCCAGCCGCTTCCATGCCCTAATCTCAATATAAGCTCGTTATCATGGCATGATTCACAATGATCAACCAGTCCTTCAATCGTTTCAAGGTAATTTTCAACTACCTCAAACTGTAAATGATCTTTCCATGTTTCCAGTTCGGCAAGGAGTAGCTTTTTGGTATGCTGATTTATTATTTTAAAAAGTGTTGTTTTATTCTTAAGGAAATCAATTTCTGTCCTGACGTTACCGAACTGAATATTTTTTTCCAATTTTGTCAAATCAATTTTTAATTTGAAATCCGTTGAAGCGTCTTCTCTTATAGCTTCTGTGAGCTGGGCAACTCTTTTATCGAGTTCTGTGGAATGGAATTTATAATTCATATTTGCAACATTCATTACATCCGTGCTCCCTTTTTCAAAAATAGCATCTCCTGTTTGCAGAAATCTCAAACTATCATGGTTTGGGTCTTTTCCGAACAGCTCTTTCGTTAGTTTCGTATCATCCACACGGCCCTTATCATTTTGAAGCTTATCATCTGTTAAGTAATGTAGCTTTTCGATAAGGCTTACAAAAATTGCGGTTCGAATCGCCCCCTTAATCGAAGACCCAGGGATATAAGGAAAACCTGTCCCTGTATGGATTTGTTCCTTCAGCGATTGTGCATTAGCTGTATTGCCTGAATAAACGGCCATCACCCTTGAACAAACATCACCAAGTTTCAAGTCGGGTTTACGCTGTTTAAGGTAAGGAAGTAAAGGCTGCCTGTTTTCAATAATATTTACCCAACGGTTGATTTCCTCTTTACCGATGATTTCAAGAACTTTCCTTTCATCAATTATTCCAATATTCTCACCCTTATTAAGGAACTCTGTATTTTTCTGAAATAATACTCCCGATCCAATATGTACGGGCGTCAGGGTTTCAATTTTACAATTGTTCATTGATTTTGTAATTATATAGTTGCAATCATGGGTATGAAAAATCCTCTTCCATCACGATAAACAGGATGCATTACTGGTTTGTTCCATTCGGGGCTTATTTCAGTTATTTTACCATTGAGCTTCTCATTCGGGAACACCGAGCCGCATGTAAACATAAATATTTGTTTTTTCCTGAGATGTCTCAGAGCGTCATTTGAACTGCCTGCCATATAACCTCCCCTTTTTTCAAGGTTGTATGAACTTCCATCGAGGAGTGCCAGGTTCAACTCTTCCTTTACAGGGCAATATAGTGAAAGGCATACCTGTTTATCGGCTTTTTTGGGAATGTTGATTTCAATTTCTTCTATGATTTTATCCGATAATTTGAATTGCCCGTTTCCGACGCTTTTGTCTGTGCCAATGCCAGTATCTGATAAAAACCGCAGGCATGCTTTGAGGGTTGATTCCTGCTTTCCGGCATCTATGAGGAAAAATAATCCCGATTGTTCTTTAAACCATATTCTGTCTACGTAGTAGGGTAATGAATCACCAGCGCCATTGCGGGGAACCATAACCCTTTGCTGCACCTCTTTTCGATAGAATGGAAACAGATCGGTTTTCTCATTTGTGAGAAAATTATCATGGAAAACTTCATCCGAAATATTTAATTCCTGATTATTCAAAACTTTCTCAAAAACCTGCTTTTCAAGAAACTCAACCTTTTTAAGCTTCTTAGGAAGTTTGTGATCCTCTGTTTTCTTTGGAACCGGAAGCTTTGCCATTGGTTTGGGAAAGAACAAAACATCTTGAGTGAATGGAAAGGCAGAACTAACCCTGAAGGATTCCATAAAAGACTTTACATCTTCTCCGGGAAATAAGAAAGCAAAGGCTGAAGCCAGGGCTCCGGCAATGGTGTCGGAATGAAGCATTGACGCTGATCTGTCGTATTCATCCGTCTGTCCGCGGCTGATGTGTAATGGTGAAATAAAATATAATTTAACGATTTTATAAGTAGCCATGATCAAATTGTTTTAGCATCCTTAATGTAAAAATCCCGGGTGCGTTCTTCAGTTTTAAAAATTTTGAATTCTACCTGACCATAACCGCGGGAACCGCTGCCTCCAATATAATCATCTTCGATTAGCTTAAGTGATCTTTTTGCTGCCTCTTTTAATTCAGATTCGTTGTCAGAATCAAAAATGTTTAAGATCATATTAAACCCAAATTTTGCTCCAGCGGGAACTCGTTCAATCTGTCTTGGCATTGCAGCGGATGTGATCCTATCAATAACTACCTCAGTTTTAGATTCCGTATAAGGCAAATCAGTATTTGAAAATATTTCATCCTTACTGATTAATGGGGCATCCCTAACAATCAGTCTTGAGGGTTGTTGATTATTTTCTTTTGGATTCGCAGTTCCAAATAAGCGTGCAGCTAAATCTTTAATATCCTGAGTAGGCCCATATTTAACATTACCCATACTGACTTCCGCGATAGTACCTTCCTGCAATTCAAATAAGCTACGCATTTTACCTTTGATTGAACTGCCTGGTATATAAGGCCGGTTAGTAATTGGGTTTCTTACAACTGTTGAATCAGGTCCGCCGATACTCATTGCAGAATTGGTACCTCCGATATGTGTACCGGTCAACAAGGTTATTTCACCTTCATAAATGATTTTTTTAATTAATTGTGTCATAATAGTTTTATTTTAATTATTTCCCTCCAAATGCTTTGTGATATGCCAAAGTTGATTCCATGAAATCCATAAAATTTTTAAAATGTTTTTCGGTTTCTACCAATTCATACGCTTTATCGAAAACTTTTTTCAGTTCCTTTAATCCCGGACCTTCATTTCTTTTATCAGCATAAGCCATCTTTGGGCGTAGTAATAGAAATGATGTTTTATCTTTCTCAAATCCCTTCATCTGTATTCGCTTTAACTCTCCATATACATTTCGGATTTGTGACGAGGAAAGTTTATTTTGTGCAAGGAATTGACCAAAATTTTTTGTAAATTCAATACAGGGCTTATCAATCCCACTGGTGATCCAAAGCTTATTTAATTTCTCAGCAAAATTTGACCTATCACTAGGTGAATCTTTAAATGGGCTTCTCTGTGAATAATTGTTTTCCATATATTAATTATTTAGTTGTTCGTATTTCTAATTCAGCCCACCTTACAGCCAGATTGATTAACTGTAATATGTGGTATTTTGATTTTAAGGTATTGTTTTTATATGAATTGGTAAAAACATTGTTTTTAATTTCAGTCAGCAACTCTTTAGCTTGCTGATTTTTTATTCTTTTTTCCATTCTGCCAAAATCGTAGGCAATCATCCATAGAACATTTAAAGTCAGGATTTTTCCTTCTTTAAATACCGTGTTTTCATTGTAGCTAAAAATTTTTGAAGCAAAAGCTTTCGGCAGGGACCCATTGATTAAAAGCAAATTTTTTATCCTATGTTTATATTCAATAATAATTGGCAATTCATAGTCCCATGAAACTGGGTGGTTGAATATTGTAAGTGCATTCTTTTCAAAACCATTAAATTTAAATTTTTTCGCTTGGTCTTCAGCTCTTCCTGCTTCTTCGGCACCCTTCATAATTGGGTATTTTTCATCAACGATTGCAATACCCCCAGATAATGTCAAGGCTGAATTATGACATGTCCATTCTCTGAAATCATGGTTGATGCGTATTGCCATTTCGAAAATCAAATCCCACCTTCCGATTATAAATAAATCATCACCACCGGAATATATTATAAATGTGTCGTTTTTATACTTTTCATCCTTCCAAATCGTGTTGAGATAACCTTTGAAGAAGAAATCAAGGTTTCTGCTGAGTGCACTATACCTTGAAAATGTTTTTCTGCCGTCTGCAAATCCTTTTATAAAAGCTGTTCCCAGGTTATCAACATCCATTCGCAAAACACTTAATCGCTTGAAACTACCATCTCCGCCAAGTTCGTTGAAAGTTTTTGGGGTGAAGCCGTCTTGATCTACCGGGAAATCATTGCCGCCATAAAGTGAAAATCCATATACATTGCTACTGCCACTAATTCCTTCAAAGAAACCCGCATCTGAGATTTTAAATATTCTGGCATTATCAATACTTCCAGCCAGGGATTCTTTTTTCTTTACTAATTCATCTTCACTTACAAAATAATGGTAGATTCCAAGATTGCACGGTTCAAATTCCTGTCCTTTCCAATAGCTGATTTTTTTATCTGTTGTTATCCAATAATTAGCATTTTTTAATTTTTTGCCAAGTTCAATCTGGGCTTTGGTAGATTTTTTAACCTTTAAATCATCTATAATTAACGCTTTTTCATCAGGCTCAAACTCTTCGCCAGTTATATCATCTCTTTTTTCCTGATCTACATTAGATGGTTCAAAGAAGTAATCATATTCATCAATCAGTTTCTCTTTAAAACGTTTTCGCTTCTTTGCGTTAAGTTGTTCATTTAGCAATTTCCATGTTTCATTAATTTCCTGTTTAAAAATGCTGCTTAGAGAAAGTTCAATACAATCAAATGCTACAAACAGTGAAGTCTTGTGTTGCTGAAAAATCTGATCGGTAAGAAACTTAATGCTTTTATTTAATGTTTCTCTGACAAAGGTCGTGTTTGGTGCAATTATATAAAAACCTCCTCCTGAATTGTAAACTACATTTGCCCGAAATAAATTCAATTCCTTAATCAGGATTTGAATGATCGAATCTGTTAATAGTTGCAGATAAAATGATCTGCCTTTAAGATTTTTGGCGGCGTTTTTAGAGATAATATCATAAATGAAAGCTTGTATTCCTGAAATATCTGCCCCTATAAGCAGGAAAGGAACATCTGCCTTTACAAGTTTAGAAATATCATTAATGCTATTTTCCCTAGCATAATCAAATAAGGAAACTGAGAAGGCGGCAGTTGTTTTAAGATGATCGTATAATGAAATATCCGGCAGATCAATAGTACTTGAAGGGACGGTGGTCGAATATTTTTCAAGAAGGAATAGTAATGTTTCTGCCCAGACCTTTTCATTATCTGTTTGAATAAACTTTACTTCTTTTACAAAATTATTCCACAAACTGTGATAATCTGGATTTCCATCGAACCTGGTTTTGGGGAAAAAGTCTTTGGTAAATTTCAAATTGCACACAGGAATTTCAAACGTGTAATCTCTTTGGTTTTCTTTATAAAGAGCATCAAACACTGATTTCATCCTTACTTGTTTAAAATGATCCCAGTTTTTTGTTGCCTTTTCATCTTCTCCTTCTGTTTTAGCTCGATCCATCCCAGAAGATAAATGATCAGCCAGTTGAATAATTGCCTCATAAAAAGTAGATGGCTTATGATGATAAGATGCAAGCCTCAGAAGTAATTCAGAATATAAGCTTTGCTTTTCAAGTCCAATATCTTCAATAAATTGAGCAGTCCATAAAACATGCTTGTGGGTATAAAAACCGTCATTGTTCTTTGGACAAACTATACCTTCAAGATTTTTAACCGTCTGATCAAGTTCTTTAGACCTTGTCATGCCATTGTCATCAGCTCTTTGATAAAACTTCCCAATATCATGCAACAACGCACCAAGGTAAATCTGTTCTCTTATTTTTTCCATACATTGATGTTCTTTATCTTCTTTCGTTAATTTTTTTCCTTCAGGCTTTTAACCACGCCAAATCCCAGGCTCACACTTTTACCTAATCCGATGAAATTCGGCAAAAACACATTGCTGCTGAATTCCACATTAAAACCCAGGATGCTTTTTCCTTTCAAAGGTACAATCCGCGTGGGATTCATGTTTTTTATCCTAACCTCTATCGTTTTATCAACCGTCCATTCTATCCCTTTCGCAAAGGAAAGGATGTTGGCTTTCAGTGTGTTTTTGAGAAAACTGACTTTTTCGGTCATCTCCTTAATTTCCAGATATTTCTTATAGTTTTCCTGGTTAAGCGCAATCCAGTTCAGTATGGAGTAGCTGAACATTTTATCCCAGACCTGCATATTGAACTGGTTCATAGTCAGCTTCGCTATCTTCATATTGAGCAGCCGTCCGCTGATAAATATGTTCCAGCTTTCCTTTTCAAAATATTTATGGATTTCATCCACTCCCTGATCAATACAGATTATGCACGGATTGTGCCGGATCATCTTGTATTGAATGACCGGATATTTATATAAAAAACCGTCATGCCTGAGGTGGTTATGAAACAATATATTCTGTCTCCCGGCTTTTTCGATGATTGCGCTCCGGAAGGCTGGAATTTCAAAGGATTTGATTTCCGTATCAAATATTACAGTAAGAATTCGAATCTTTTTCGTCAATTTTTGGCAGCTTTACTAAATTCTGATGATTAATTCTGCCTCTAAAATTAAAGAAAAAGATTTTATATAAAAGGAAGTATTATAAAAATAAATTTTTCTTTAACTCTAAATAGGTGGATTTCCGGTGTTTACATTACCAATTTGCTCACTATCGTCTTTACCCGTTCCGTGTCGGTCAAACTAATTTCAAACTCCGGAATCTCCTTTAGCCCGCCCATATAGATCCCTTCTTTGCGGTATGTCATCAGGCTTTGTACTGGTTTTCGGGCAGTTAAATGAAATTCCCGTAATCCGGTTTTATCCCGGATTTCAGCAATATTCTGCTCATTGATCCCGCTTCCGGGCATGATGATGATCCGGTCGCCGGCTTTCTCCGCCAGTTGAATAAGGAGGTTCAAACCTTCGGGAACCGTATTTGCCTGCCCGGCTGTCAAAATCCGGTCAACACCCAACCCGATGATTTCTTCCATCGCCCTGAAGGGGTCAAGGGTCATATCGAAAGCGCGGTGGAAGGTGACCGACAAAGGCTTCGCAATTTCAACCAGTTGCTGTGTCCTTTCAATATCCACGTTCCCATCGGGACACAGGATTCCGAAAACAACTCCATCGGCGCCCAGTTCTTTGCATGCCACGATGTCTTCTTTCATGATTTCGAACTCGTCACCGGAATAACAGAAATCGCTTCCCCGTGGTCGGATCATTACATTCAGCCCGATGTTCAGCTTAGCCCTTGCGAGTTTAATGGCGGCATAGCTTGGCGTTGTTCCGCCTTCGTAAAGATTATCGCACAGCTCGATACGGCTTGCTCCACCTTCCTGCGCAGCAATGGCTGACTGGATATGGGCTGCACAGATTTCGATTTTATAGTCCAAAATCATTATTTTATTTTAAAGATGTTAAAAACCTGAGTCTGATTATAGGGAATTCAAAATTTTTAAACCAATGGATCAATCTTCATCAGAGGCAATAATTCCTTGCATCTTCTCCAATTTTCCATAAGTTCAACCTGATGAAGCGTAGCCCATTCAACGATCATTCCTGTTACCCGTGGAGGCAATTTCCCTTCCATGATAGTAAAATCTGATATTTTTATCTGACCTCTGAATTCATTATACCAGGCATGAAAATGGGGCGGATTATGATCATCATAATACATAAAAATGAATATTCCGAAAAAATGGCTAATTTGAGGCATGTACCGGGTTTTGGCTTTTCCAATCCTCGTATGTCATTTGCCTTAACTTCAGGTAAAGTGAATCGGAGCACAGTTCCAGTTCTTCATTCCAGCAAATGGCATTGGTTCCCGGATTTATATATACCTTGTCGAACAGATTTCCTTTATCCCAGGCTTTGAAAACCCCTTTGTGAGCCAGGTGGGAAATGTCTAAACTACCTTTTGTTCCATCAGAGAATTCAATATGGATTTTATAATTTCCTTTCGACTTTACTTTTGCAGGTAAAGGTATCATTTTATTTCATTTAGTTACAAAAATACAAATTCTTTAGTCACATTTCTCTCAACAAAGAAATTAACGAGGGATGAGATGATTTTAATATCTTTTTATTCCAAACCTATTTAATCGTAATTTCATCTGCAAAAATCCATGCTTTCCCTCCGGCGCCCCAATGCCATTCGGGACAGACGCCGGTATTCTTTGCGACGACTTTGATATACCGGGCTTTCGTTGCGATGTTCATCCCAAAATCCCTGGTCTGAACCTGCGTATCTTTTTGCGAAATGTCATTTTTTACCGTGCTGAGATACTGAAAATTTACCCCATCAGTCGAAACGGAGAAATCAACTTGCTCCGGATAAAATATCCATGCCCCCACATCCTGCAGGAAACCTGCTTCAATGCCTGTGATCAGTTGTATGCTCCCGAAGTCGATGATGGCCTCGAGGTTTACACCTTCATAACCCTGCCATGCTCCGGTCCTGAAATTTGTTCCTCCACGGATAAAGTCAATCAGCGCAAGATCACCACCGGCAGAGTATTGATTGGCATATTGAGTATTCAACGTTATTTTTCTGCCAACCGGAATCCTATAAAATTCTGCTGTAAGAACCTTGCTTTGCGGCATTCCTTGTTTATAAGCCATTGCATTTACAACAGCCGTATTGTTCAGAATGAAAGGCTCTGAATATTTCATTGACTTTGTATCCGGTTGTGTTCCATCAATCGTATAAAATATTTCAGCCCCGGCAACAATACTTCCTAATGTAATTTGAGTGGTTTCAATAAATGTCCTTGAACCCTTCCCGATGTAAGGAACAGGCATGATCAGGTTTTCGGTAATATTCGATACGGGCAGGTCCGTTTCTTTACCGGAACGGTATTTATTTGGCTCCGGGCCCATTTCAAATTCAATTTCACCGCCGTTGGTTATTTCCTGATGTGTGATAAAAGATTTTGTGTATTCTTTTCCATTCAATTCAACTGACTGGATATAAATATTTTCCTTTAAGTTGTTCCTGGTTGAAATTTTAAAAGTTTTTCCATTTTCAAGATTAAGTATGACTTGGTCAAATACCGGGCTTCCAAACGTATAAATGGGAGCGCCGGGAGTTACCGGATAAAATCCCATTGCGCTCAAAACATACCAGGCCGACATTTGACCGCAATCTTCATTACCGCATAAACCGTCGGATTTATCCGTATATAATTCATCCATGATCTGCCTCGATCGTTGCTGTGTTTTCCAGGGCTGTCCTACATAATTATATAGGTAGGCCATGTGATGGCTGGGCTCATTTCCATGCGCATATTGCCCGATCAGCCCGGTAATGTCCGACTGCTCCCTGCCGGTGGTTTCCGAGCTTTCAATAAACAGCTTATCAAGGCTCTCAATGAACTTTTCATTTCCTTCCATCATTTCTGCCAGTCCACGGATATCCTGAGGGACAAAAAAACTGTACTGCCATGAATTGGCTTCTGTGTAATTGAAATTCACTTCTTTCGGATCAAAGGGCTCGAACCAGCGGCCGTTCATCTTTGCCCGCATGAATCCTGTAGATGGGTCGAAAATGTTTTTATACGATTGTGCTCTTTCGATATATTTTTTGTAATCGTCTTCCTTTCCCATAGCCTTTGCCATAATCGCAATGCACCAGTCATCATAAGCATATTCAAGGGTTTTTGAAACCGATTCGGCTTCATCTTCAGCAGGAATATAGCCATATTCCTTGTAATATTTCAAGCCGAAATGATCCAGTTCCGCGCTATGCTTCATGGCTTCAAAGGCTTTTTCGGCATCGAATCCGCGAATTCCTTTGATATAGGCATCAACGATCACCGGAATGGAATGATAGCCGATCATACATTCGGTCTCATTTGCAGCTAATTCCCAAACAGGCAGCCTTCCGCCCTGTTCGTATTGAGCTATCATCGTATTAATAAAGTCATTGGTTCTCTTTTCCTGTGTTAGTGTAAATAAGGGATGTTCGCCACGAAATGTATCCCATAAGGAAAAAACTGTGTAATAATCAAATCCTTCAGCCTTGTGAATCTGTTGATCTCGGCCTCTGTATCGCCCGTCCACATCCATAAACATATTGGGAACCAGGAAGGCGTGATAAAGAGCGGTGTAAAAAGTTGTCTTGCGGGCGATATTTTGATCTGTTGTAAAAATTTTTCCCAATTCCTTGTTCCAGACGCCTTTGGCATCCAACTTCACTTTATCAAAATCCCAGTGCGGAATTTCTTTTTCGAGATTTTTTCGTGCACCGTCAATGCCGACAGCTGATATCCCGACTTTAATCATCACGGATTTATTTTGGGTGGTATTAAAGGTGAAGAATGCTTTAACATTTTTCCCTGACGCTTTCTTCTCCCCATTGATCTTTTCATCCAAAGCAATTCCGCTTTTCGTAAACGGAGCAGAAAAAACAGCATAAAAAAAGACATGCTGATCAGTAGCCCAATAAGAGGATCTTCTGTAACCAGCTACTACACTGTCGTTAATAATCTCTATTGAAGATTCGATGACCTTGTCGCGGTGAAACAGATCAATTATGACATTGGCATTATATGTTTCAGGGAAGGTATATCTGTGAAATCCGGCACGACTGGTAGCCGTTAATTCGGCATTAATTCCGTAATCTTTAAGTAAAACATGGTAATATCCTGCTTCTGCACTTTCCTTGTCATGGCTAAAATGCGAGGAGTAGCCGGTTCCGGGTTTATCCGACCCGTTATTCATCCTGATTTCACCTGTTGTAGGCATAAAGAGTACATCACAATAATCCGGAACTCCGGTACCGCTTAAATGGGTATGGCTGAAGCCATAAACAACAGAATCGGAATAATGGTAACCGCCGCAACCGTCCCAGCCTTCAAGCCTCGTGTCGGGGCTCAGTTGTACCATTCCAAAAGGCACAGATGCTCCCGGAAATGTATGGCCATGTGCATCGGTTCCGATAAAAGGGTTGACATACTTTGTTAAATCTTCGTCTGTGTTGAATTCCGGATTTTCCTTCTGAAAGTCCTTACATCCGGAAATAAGCATTACCATTAATAATAAGAATGAATTAAAGCGTAGCATAATAAAAGCTTTTAATTTTTTGAATTTCCTGTTGTTTTCAATGAGAAACAAAATTGCACTAAATTTCTGACCCTGTTTCAATAAAGGAATATTTTTGGCTAAATTATTATTTGATGTGCCAGACAGAAAGTAGTCCTGAAAACTCATGTCCCCAAAATTCGATGAAATACATTCTTATTTTCGTACGAGAATGGAAATTGTATATTGTTTAGCCCGTAGGGCTTCAATATCAATAGGAATAATTAGCCTAAGAGGCTATATTGTCCGTAGG